>Ga0210388_10000213_pt1 | contig 54305 bp, 42 predicted proteins | sample IncBWC19OmetaG_FD_155485 | JGI IMG/M metagenome (GOLD analysis project Ga0210388, IMG submission 155485) | Forest soil microbial communities from Barre Woods Harvard Forest LTER site, Petersham, Massachusetts, United States - Inc-BW-C-19-O ... | reverse complement strand
GCCGATTCGGAATTCAGAGCCGCAAGGAAAAGAGCTTAGGCCGTTTGAAGCGCTTGCGACGCTGCGTTCGCGACACCGAGCAAACCTGAGCGATCCATCGAAGCAGTAACGTCACGATACACATCCGTCCCGCTAGGGAAGTTCGCAGTAATGTCGAAATTGTCAGCGCGGTGGACGATTTTCTGCTCACCAAGTACAACAAAACCGTGTCCTCGGGCGTCGTTCCCATTCATGACCTCCAAAGCGCATAAAATATCAGGCATGCCGCGAGTTTCCATAGTTGCTCTTTTGTTTTTTGTGCGTATGATCGGTATTGCGCAGACCACCGCGCCGATTCCTCCGGCTGCGCCCATCGTCGATCATCGCGAATCGCACCACGGCGTCACGATCGTCGATAGCTATTTCTGGCTGCGTGAAAAATCGAATCCGGAGGTCATCAAGTATTTGGACGCGGAGAATGCGTATACAGATGCGATGACCAAGGGGCTGAAACCGTTCGAGGATTCGCTTTATAAAGAGATGCTCGGACGCATCAAGCAGACCGATCTCAGCGTGCCTACCCGGCGCGGCGCCTACCTTTACTATTCGCGCACGGAGGAAGGAAAGCAGTATCCCATCCAGTGCCGGAAAAAAGGAAGCATCGACGCCAGCGAAGAGGTCCTTCTCGATATGAACGAGGTGGCCAAGGGGAAGAAGTTCGCGGGCCTAGGCGCATTCGTTCTAAGCGACGATCAGAATCTGCTGGCCTATTCGGTGGATTACACCGGATACCGCCAGTACACTCTACAGGTGAAGGATCTTACGACAGGAAAAATGCTGCCCGATACGTTGGAGCGCACCGATTCAGTGGTCTGGGCCGCAGACAATAAAACATTGTTCATCGTCACCGAAGATGCGGTGACCAAGCGAAGCGACAAACTCTGGCGGCATGTTCTCGGCTCGAAGACGTTCGAGCCGCTGGCGGAAGAAAAAGACGTGCTGTTCGATATGGGCGTCGGCAAGTCGCGCGACAAGAAGTTTATTTTTCTGGGCAGCTATAGCAAGGACGCAACCGAGCAGAGCTATCTGCGCGCCGACCGTCCGGAGGATCAGTTCACGGTAGTGGCGCCACGCGAGCCGATGCATCGCTATTACCTGGATCATCGCGAGAATCTTTTTTATATCCGGACCAACAATTATGGCCACAACTTCGCTGTGGCTACCGCGCCCGACAACGATCCCGGCCAGAAGAACTGGAAACCGATCGTTCCGCATCGCGACGATGTTCTAATCGACGACATCGATCTGTACAAAGACTTCGGCGTCGTGGTGGAGCAGTCGAACGCGCTCACCAATATCCGGATCTACAATTTTCAGACTTCTCAATGGTCCTCCATCGCTTTTCCTGAGCCAATCTATTCGGTGTTTCCGGGCGGCGCACCCGACTTCGATTCCAAAACGATTCGCTATAGCTATCAGAGCTTCGTCACGCCGAACAGTGTTTTCGACTACGACGTCGCATCCGGTAAATCGACGTTGCTCAAGCAGCAGGATGTTCTGGGTGGCTACGATCCCAAGCAATACGTTTCCGAACGTCAGTGGGCGACCGCGCGGGACGGCACGAAGGTCCCCATATCGTTGGTTTATAAGAAAGGGTTCGAGAAAAATGGAAAAGGCCCCATGCTGCTCTATGCGTACGGCTCTTATGGAGCCGGTACGCCGGTGAACTTTTCCAGTTCGCGCTTAAGCCTGCTCGACCGCGGCGTTGCCTACGCCATCGCGCACATCCGCGGCGGTAATGAAATGGGCGAGCAATGGCGCGAAGACGGCCGGATGATGAAAAAGAAAAATACCTTCACCGATTTCGTCGATTGCGCCAAGTATTTGATCGGTGAAAAATGGACGTCTCCCGCGCGCCTGATGATTGAAGGAGGCAGCGCCGGAGGGATGTTGATGGGAGCTGTGGTAAATATGAATCCTGAACTGTTTCGCGCGGTGCACCTCGCGGTTCCGTTCGTGGATGTGTTGAACGACATGCTCGATGCGTCCCAGCCTCTGACGTCGGGCGAATGGATCGAGTGGGGGAATCCTATTAAAGATAAAGACGCGTTCGATTACATGAAGTCCTACAGCCCTTATGACAATCTCGAAAAACGCGATTATCCGTCGATGCTGCTGACCGAGAGTTTGAACGACAGTCAGGTGATGTACTGGGAGGCGGCGAAGTATACGGCGCGGCTCCGTACTCTGAAAACCGATCACAATCCGTTATTGCTAAAGATGAAGATGGACCCTGCCGGTCACGGCGGCGCGTCAGGCCGCTACGATCGTCTGCACGATCAGGCGTTCGAATATGCTTGGATGATGAGTCAAGTGGGGATCACGAAGTAGCGTGCCATCTTTGCAGATCACGAGATCCGTATTGCAATCCAAGCTTGCCGCGCACGCGGACGAAGTCCGTTTTCTGCACACGACGCCAATACCTGGCACAATGCTTTTCCGGCAATCACTTGTCCAGTTGCGAGCCTTCACACTTTCATCTGTGCCCGCGTGGAGCACCCTCGGGGTTGAGCCACTTTCGGCATTGCCGCCGCCTTCTTTTTCGCCGCCTACCGTTTCTTCATTGCGATGGACAGCGCCTTTCGTCCATCTGCAGTCAGGCCGCCCTTCTTGAACGGGGCTGTAGGCCCTACGGTCGCTGGCGGTCTCGAGTCCTGTTCGACAGACCGCATTACCGCCTTTCGACCAGAGCCCGGTGGCCGCCCCTTTTGCTTATTCGGACCCTGAAGGGCCTCGATCGCCTTGGTTATTTTGTTTCTCTCTGTTGCCAATAAAGCGAGTATGTGATCAGTTGCCACGAAGGAGAGGCTAACACAGTAGATCCTATTGAACCGGCGGGTATGTTGCACACGGACGCTGACTCACTGACTGGAGCGCGTGTTCACGAGACTTCCTCCGATGAGGCAAAGGGGCACCGCGCACATGGTCGCTCCAGTCAGGGAGACCCATGGTATCAGAATACTTTTTTCGGAGTGTAAGATTTATGCGACTGCTACGGGTCAGCGGGTGCTGCCCGTCCTTAAGCGGGGCGACGCCGTGATAAACGAAGCGCGGAGCCGCTCCAACCCAGAATGTCACCGCATTCGAGGAGCAGACGAAGCACCGGATCGGAACGGCATTTGCCGCCCTACAGGAATACGGCGGCTTAGGCCGAGCGAGACGGAGATGAACAGAGCCCAAGCATCGTTCTCATCTCGGTTCTGATGACTGAGTTTGGCGCCCCAACATGGCGGTGGAACAGGCAAGCGTCAGGATCGTAGTGGCACACCCGACCGCGCGGCGGGACCTACAGTGATATCGAGGTATGCCCTGTGCATCGCCGACCAGAACGCCTCGGTGTCCGATCAGAACCGGAAGCGGATCGCCATCTGCACGATCCGAGGCGATCCAGCCGAAGAGATCACACCGAAGGTCGACGACCCGAACGTCGTGCCCGGATTCCCGAAATTCGTGTGGTTCAGCGAATTGAACGCTTCCAGGCGGACTTCGGCGGCTTTTCGCTCGGTGACGGGAAATTGTTTCGCCAGACTCAGGTCGAGAGTCGCGGCGCCCGGACCCAACGCCACATCGCGGCTGGAGTTGCCCGGCGTATTCACCGCCTGGACCTGGAACGCCAGCGTGTTCAGGAAGTCCAGACGGTTCACTTCAGGACTTATCCCCGTTTGCGGATCCCCCACACGGTTCGGACGCAACGTGCCGCCATTCAAGTTGAGGAACTTGTAGTTTTGGTTGTTCGCCGGGTTCACACCGGAACTTGACAACGTAACGTTGAGCGGCAAGCCAGTGTGTACTGTCAGGATGTTCGCCAACCGCCATCCACCCAAGACATAGTCCGTTGCCCGGTTCCAGTTCGAGCCGAATTGCCGGCCGCGCCCGAACGGCAATTCGTACGTATCGGCCCACGTAAAGTTTTGCCGCGGAGTCTGCGCTTGCGGGCCATTCTCCGCCGCGAAGTTGTTTCCGATCTGTGGCGTTGTGTTGGCACCCCATGCGCCCGCCTGGTCAATCGCGCTGGCGAATGTGTACGCAGCCAGCGCATACCATCCCTTGGTGACGTGTTTCTCGTATTTCAACTGCAGCGCGTTGTACCAGCTGCGCGCGACCTGCGAACCCACAGTGATTCCAGACCACGCGGGGTAAGGCCTATTCGCCGCTACGCTGCCGTCAAGACCGAACGGCACCTGATTGCCGGCGTTCTCGGCAAACTCGTCATAACCGCGATTGCCCACGTACGCCACTTCGAGAGTGGACTTCAAAGGTAGCGAGTATTGCAGGGCCACGTTGAACTGGTAGATTCGCGCGGCGTGATAGTCGGTCTGACGCGCGGTGAGTGAGATGATCTGGGTGTTGTAGTTGTTAAAGATCGTGGACGGCACCGGCTGCGAGAGCTGAAGCGGTGTCGGACCGTTGCCCACCTGGGTCAAATTAATCGGAATGAAATTCGGCGGATTGGCCGCCAGATCCACATCCGAACCCGAAGGGTCCTCACCCGAATAGAACATGCCGAACCCGCCGCGCAAAACGAGCTTCTCGGGAACGGCCTGCCAGGCCGCTCCGAGACGGGGGCCAAAATCCAGATGGTCCGGATTGACCAGATAGTCCGTTGGGCCAGTGCCGTGGACCAGTTGTCCAGTCTGGAAATTGAAGTTGATGTTCTGGTAGGGGCCGGTGCCATAAAATGGCGTCTCATACTCCCAGCGGAGGCCCAGGTTGACGCTCAAGGTCGGCGTCACCTTCCAATCGTCCTGGATGTAAGCGGCGTAGCATTTCTGCAGAATGGTTTCGATCTCCTGGGTGTCGGCAACAAAATTGTAGACGTTGCCCGTCAGAAGGTCGGCGAGCGATTCACCGGTAAAATTGCCGTTGAAATCGTATTCGGGGACGGTTCGGCTGACGTTGAAATTGGTGTTGCTCTTCTGGCGGGTTTCGAAGCCCACACGGAGATTGTGCCGCCCATGTACCCATGAAAGGCTATCGATGAATTGGTACAACGTGGGCTGCTGAAACTGAGGCCGGAAGCCGCGCATGCCCAGATTGTTATAGTTACTCGGATTAATCAGCGGAAGTCCGCCGCTGCCCGGATACATCGCCTGTGCCGGAAACTGGAACCCGTAGGCTGCCGCGCCTCCATCGTTGACCGAGGCGTTAGTGAAGTTGGCGTTGGTGTACGTGTATCCGAAGCGAGCTACGTTCACGATGGACGGGCTGAATATATGTGTGAACGTCGCGCCCAAGCTCTCGTTGGCGTTGAACTGTCCGCCTTGATTGCCTACGCCATCGGCAATGCCGGGGAAGATGCCGTCATTGAAAATGTTCTGGCGCAGATAGCTGAAGCGCACGGACACCACGTTTTTTTCGTTGATGTTGTAATCGATCTTGCCGTCGCCTTTGTGATCGTGCTCCGTTCCTGGCGCCTGAATCCCGTAGTTATTGATGGTCTGGCCGCTGGACGCGACGCTTCCCTGCGTATTCGCAGCCGGATAGAGGGCCAGCATTCTCGCTCCAATCGGGTCGTACAGGGAAGCGGGCACGGTGTTGTTGGGAAGTGGGATAGCCGAGCCCGGCGCAGTGATCGTGCGGTAGAAAACTCCGTTATGTTCGGCCGGCGTCGGCACAGTCTCAATGAATGGCGTCGAATAACTCTCCAGGAAGCCCTCGTAATCGGCGAAATAGAAGATCTTGTTCTTCTTGATTGGGCCGCCCAGGGTGCCGCCGAACTGATTCCAGCTCAGATTCGATTTGGCCGCGCCCACCAGGTTGGAGGCCCAGGCGTTCGCCGCAAACTCAGAATTGCGGTTGTAATACCAGGCCGAACCATGGATATCGTTGCCACCCGACTTCAGCACCACGTTTACCACCGCGCCCGCCGACCGGCCGAACTCAGCCGAAAAGCTGTTGGTCTGCACTTTAAACTCGGCAATCGCGTCCGGCGAAGGCGCAACTACCTGCGAGGAAAGCGACTGCGCGTTGTTGGTCCCTTCGTTGTTGTCGACTCCTTCCAACATGAAGTTATTTTGAGTCTGGTAGTTTCCGTTCGCTACGAACCAGCCCACGCCACGCGTCGTGCTGCCATCGAGCGTGCTGACTGTTGCGCCGGGCACAAGAAGGGCTAGCTGCTCGTATCTTCGGGCGGCCAGGGGAAGCTCCACGCCTTCTTCGCCCGGAATCACCTGGCCCAAAGAGCCCTGCTCGGATTGCACGATATTGGCGGAGGCCGAAACGTCGACGCTCGTGCTTACGGTAGACACCGGAAGGCTCACACGCATTAGTTTGTGTTCGTCCACGTCCAGTGCCAGATCCGTCACGTGCGTCTTTTGAAATCCGGGCTTTTCCACGTCAACGACGTAATTCCCGTGGGACATCGGAGAGAACGTGGCGTAACCATCGGATTCGCTGGAGCGCGATAGCTGAATGCCGGTGGCCACGTTGATTACGTTGACGGTTGCGCCGGTAACAGGAGCGGAGCTGGAATCCTGCACCAGAACGCGAATCGCGCCTGAGTCGGTTTGAGCCATCGCGAACGTGCAAGCAAAAAGCAATGCCGCCGGTAGGAGAAGATGTTTTTTCGTCATCGAGATTTGTGCTCTTTCATAAACGCTCCTAAGTCTTCGTACTGATCGGTTGCAATCAAATTGACTCCGGCGTCGACGGCGGCCTTCCAACGCGCCTCTACCTTCTCGCGCGAGCCGAAGTTATAGCCGTTGCCCCAGCCCTGGTCGTCTGCGGGTGCGAAGCCGTCCAGCGTATAAAAGCGAATCCAATAGCCCAGCCCGTGCGCATAATCGACCAGCGACTTGAGCCGTGCGGCGGCTGCGGGCGTCCAGTCACCCGCTTTCGTCTGGCCGCCTTCTTCCACTTCATCCCAGGAGTTGTTCCACCACCGGCGGAAGTTCGTGGGTTTGACGGTCAGGAGCTTCTCCGGCGGTAGCGTGGCGACCAGATGCTGCCGCTCCGCCCGGTTCTGCGCCTCGATCTTGGCCGTCTGCGCGGAGCCGAATAGTCGCAGCAGCGCATTCTTCGGAATTTCGTCAAAAAATATCCGCTCTTGAACCGGCGCGTCTTCAGTGAGGACCAATAATGGCTTGGCATCGAAAGGAGCCAGTTGGTTCAGATCCTCTAGCTGCGGCGCCGTTGTGATCCAGCTCTGATATTCGCCCAGAAGATCCCAGACAGCGCGTAGCAACGTGGGATCGAGGGACTTGAAATCGAAGTGAAGAACAATCAGCGGCCAGTGCGCGCGGTCGTTATCGGCAAGCGCCTTTTCAATAATGGGGCGTACATGTTCAAAAAAATGTTCGCGCAGCGTGGGCTCCGATCCAGTTGTTTTTGGCGTGTGTGTCACAACAGGACGCCCCTTGCCGGTGACTGGATCGACGGCCCAGGCGATATCCTGTTCGATGCCGACAGGGAAGCCCGTCTTCAGGGCGCGATCGATTCGATCGGTCCATTTACCGTCGTATGGATAACAGTTGTGCGCGTCGAGTACGGGTCGATTGTGGTTGAGGAAATCGGTCGGACCCGATTGCGCGCATAACAGGCTGGCGGAAGCCAAACAAAAAAATAGAATCCTCATTACGATGCCCGAGTCTACCGGTTCATGATGAAAACTGAATATCAGCCGGATTTCAGAATTGGAAAGATGCGATGAAACTACCGCGCCTCGGCCAGTGGGCGATAGCGGTGAACCGGTGCGGGCATGGGCGAATCCGCACCACGCACGCTTCTCCAAATGATTTCGTTGAGCTCCTTCATCGGGGCCTCGTCATATTCGTCGAAATCCATCTTTGCGCTCGCCCTCGAGCCGAACGATTTCGCCGTGTTCTTCGCATTCAGGTCCACTTGGGGCGGTAGAACGTCGAACGCCGCCGGATTCGCTGTCAGATCGAAGGAAGCGTAAAGCGGCATGGCCGCGGCATCGTACTGACTCATGGGAGGCAGACCCAGCAGCAGTTCCATCGAACGCACAAACGAGCTGGTAGTGTAGAGCGTGCTGTCGACGATCCCCCGCTTCACGTACGGGCTGATCACCAATCCAACCGTGCGCCGCGCGTCCACATGATCCGGTCCATCCTGCGCATCGTCCTCGATAATAAAGATCGCGGTCTTGTCCCAGTATTTGCTGTGCGAAACGCGATCCACCAGTCTGCCGATCGCCTGATCGTTATTCGCGACCATCGCCACTGGCGTGAACGCGCCCGGCTGCGTGCCTCGGGTGTGATCCTCCCCGAGACTCATCACCATGAAATTCGGAAGGCGCTGCGCGGGATTCGTATCGTCGAAATGTTGTTCATATTCAGCGAGCTCTTTGAGGAATACGTCCACGTTCTCGGTGTCGCGCATGTTCCCCAGCCTGAATTGCGGCGATACATGTCCCCAAAGCCCATCCACGCCTTTCGCCGCCTGCATCGTTTTCCCGTCGCTCGCGCGCCGTGCATATTCGCCGTAGCTTCGATACGTCAGCCCTTTGCGACGTGCCAAGTCCCACAGATGCCCCGCCGATGGAACATAGGCCGCCGTCTCCTCCGCCTTGCCGTGCCCGCCGTAATCCTGCGGCCAGAGCTTCTCATTGAAGTCGGTCGCGTAGGCGGAGTTCGACCACGAATGCCCGTCCACGCTCACTTCGCCATCGCAATAAAGATTGTCGAGCAACACATACTGCTCGGCGAGCGCATGCTGATTCGGCGTGACGTTCTTGCCGAAGATCGTCAGCCGCGAATCGCCGTTGCCCTTGGCGATATCGCCAAACACTTGGTCGTACGTCCGGTTTTCTTTAATGATGTAAATGATGTGCTCGATCGGCGAACCGGCGCCCACTTCGCGTGGAATCACCGTCGGAGCCTTCGGCGCGCGCGCCAGAGTCAGTTGCGAATCCTCATAAGGCGTATTCGCCATAACCTGTTTCGTGTAGCCGCTTAGCTTCTGCCGCAGATCGCTGAGCGGAATCATTTCCACGCTGCCTTTTTGCATCGTCTTGATGCTTTCGTCCCCATCCCACTTCGAAGCCAGCGGACTTCCCGGGCCTTTGATGTCGGGATAGGATGCCTGGCCCTTGCTGTTGCCGACATAAAGCATCTGGCCGCCATTCACGAGCGTCAGCGCCGAGGGATACCAGCCCGAAGGAATGAAGCCCAGCACTTCGCTATGCTTCGGATCCGCGATGTTGATCACGCCGATCGAATTGTTATCTGCGTTCGCCACGAAGAGCAGCTTGCGGGCCGCATCCAGTTCGAGCGCATCCGGCGTCGAGCCTTCCGGCGCCTGCGGCGAAAGCGTCGTCGAGAGCCTCTCGATCACCGTGCGCTTCTTCCCGTCGATCACGTAAATTGTGTTGTCGTTCGAGCACGCGACAAACAGCCGGCCATCCGGCGAAATCTTCATGTCGTTGGGATTCGATCCCACCGCAATCGTTCCCGTCACCCGGTTGGTCCGCGTATCGATCACCGTCACCGACCGGCTGGCCCAGTTGGAAACGAACAACGTGTCGCCATCGGGCGTAAACGCCAGCTCATAGGGATTCACCTCCGCCGGAATGCGCGCCACGATTTGCCCCGTCTTCTCGTCGAAGGCGACCACGTTGCTCGGCGCATCGAGCGTGCCCCGGTTGGCCGCGTAGACCACATTCTTCTTCGGATGAATGGCGATCCCCGACCAGTAAATCCGGTCCATTGGAATCGTCTCATCCAGTTGCCCCATCGGCTGATCGCTCAGCTTGCCATTGGCATAGCTGAACATATAGATTGGCGCTCGCTGTGCCGGACCGCCCTTCTCTTTCGAGCTGTTCGCATTGCCGCCGGAGACGTACAGCGTCTTGCCGTCGCGCGACCACGCCATCCCCATCCACGTCGTTTTCAGCCCGATTCGTTGGGTCACTTCCTGGGTTTTCGCATCGATCACCACCACGCCATGCGGGTTGTATCCCGAATGCGACGCGATCACCGCCTTCCCGTCAGGCGCAGTGACCAGCTTGAGAACAAGATCCTCCGTCCAGACTGCCTTGCCCACGGGAGAGATCTTCCACCCGTTGGCCAGATTGAATCCCTCAGACGTTGGATGAGGCAGTTGAGCGAACACGGCTGACGCAAAGACGATATAGCCGGGAATCAGAGCGAGTCTCGTTGGCATGCCACAACGGTAGCGAAGTTCCGTCAACACCCGATGGCGGTTAGGTTTCCGTTCTATGACGCGGCATAGGCCTCAAGAGTTCGGATCGACCAACAGCGCTCCAAACGACTCAGGATTAGAGCCCACAAGGAACACTCGCACGCGATCTTAAGAGCCGATCGCGCGGTTGGCGCGATCTAACATCGCTGAGCTCCGGTGAAGTTCATCATTTTCACCGAGAACGAGAACGCCTGGCACTCCGATAGTGTTAGAAGAAAACGTTTTTTGAACGAATGAAGTGGCGAGTATGCCGCCGACAACATTTTGGCCAATACCAAACTTTTCGCACGTCGCTATAAAGTTCCCTTTAGGCCGTCCTCACACAAGAACGCGGAGCTCGCTCCCGCAAGCCAACAGGTCACAGAAGGGTCTTCAATTGATCGAGTGCGTAACCGAGATGAAACTCCCCCTTGCGTTCTCCTAACAGATCGGGCAGGTTGGACCGCCAATGCGAAGTTTCGTTCATCTGGAGCGAACGGATCTGTCCGGGATCCACCGGTACGGGGAATCCAAGCGACCTTGCGATCTTCACGGCTGCCATGGCGAATCCCGCCCCCACCGGAAGGAGCAGCGGCTTCTGGCCCGCGTGTCTTTTGATCTCCCGCACAAACTCTTTCATGGTTGGCCGCGCATCGTAGAACAAATTTTGATAGCCCGATGCTGGTGTCCGGACAATGATCTCGGCCGCCGCAAGCACATGCGATATCGCGACGACTGCGACTGGAAAATCTCCCTTGCCGATCAGCGGTACCACGGGCGTGCGAAGGAGGATCGAGCGTTGCCGCGCGAACAGTCCCCCGCTTCCGATCACCAGACCGAGCCGCAGGTTGATGGACGGGGAATCGGAGAAAAAACGCTCAATGGTGTACTTGGTGCGGCCGTATTCCGACTCTGCATCGGGCCGGGCGGAATAAGAGGTAAGAAAGATCTGCCGCGGGACGCCCGCCCTAGCGGCCGCATCGCGGATCGCGAGTGTCCCTTCGATGTTCTTATTCCCGGAACCGGCCTGAAAATCATGCGCGGTATGAATCACCGCATCGCAGTTGTTGAATATCCCGGGTTCGACCGGCTCCCCCAACACTTGCCGAGCCACATCTATTCCCGAAACGGCGACAGCCCGCCGGCTGGAGCCCGCGACTTGATAGCCTTCAGAAAGCAGGTGATGGGCGATGCTTCGTCCCAGGTATCCGGTCACGCCAGTGAGAAAAACCTTCATCGGCTCACAGGTCTCGTGCCAACTGCCGGCCAATGCGCAGAGCATTCGCCATAATCGTGAAGGTGAGGTTCTTGGCGGGCAGCCGCGACATCGAAGCGCCGTCGACGATATGGATGCGCTCCGTTCCGAATAGCAGACCTTGTTGGTCCGTTTGATACCGCCGAGGCTGGGCACGCATCGGCAGAGTTGCCGCGAAGTGCAATCCCTGCCCTCGCCCCTGCCTTTGAATCAGAGCCGGATGAGTCCAGTATCCCAGCCGCCTCAGTAGCCGTATCAGCCGCCGCTCGATGGGGGGATTTGAAGACGTCCCGGCACACTCGATCTCCAATTCGCCCTGCTCCCGGAGCCGCAAGTAGCTGTCCCCTCTTTCCGGACCAGGATAGAACAGCATCATCAACCCCATAGCCGGCGCCGCGTATTTTACCAGAGCGAGGTTCGCCTGGAAGCACAGGGGCAATGTAAATAGGATGTCGGATCGAAGCGGGCCGGTCGTGCCGTAGAGGGTCGCTTGCAGGGTTTCGTTATTTTCCGCGTCCTCGGCAACCAGGTTGAGCTGCCCGAGCGACGAATCGTGGATCGGCAGCGCCGCACCAATTCTCCGCGCCGAAAAAAATGGAATGCATACCATCGGATTATCGAGCAGAGGCAAGCGCGACGCGAAGTCTCGTTCGGATGCAAGAACGATTCGCGCCGTGTTGATCGCGCCGGCTCCCAGGCAAAGCTTCCTGGCGCAATATACCTCCTCCTTGTCGTCACGGAGGTTTCGCGCAAAAACGAGGACGCGATCGCTTTGTTCCTGGTAACGCAGCACCAGGCGCCCGTCGAGATATTCGATGGCGCCGTTCGATCGCAGCTCGTCAACGGTATAGGACGGTGTGTAGATTGCCGGATCGCGGCTCTCGAAGAACTCGAGGTTTCTATATTGATACGACTCGCTGCGCACCGCTAGCCGCGGACGCCCGACAAATACGCGTTGCTTTGCGAAAACGCTTCTCGCCCGCCCGTAACCCGCATAGAGCTCTTCGAAAAAGCCCGACATTCGCATCGGCGGCAAAAGATCGCGGTCGTGCCCGAAATAAGGAGTGAGATCATCGTTCGCGCCGCTGACACCGATCTGGGTCGTAATCTCGTCATAAAATGGCCGCAGATCTTCCGCGCAAATCGGAAAGCCGCGTAAATCCTGGTCGGTGAACCGGTAAACTCCGGCTCCCCATCCGTTTGCGAGGCCTCCTTTCGAGAGGCTCAGAACGCCTTCAAAAGTTTGGCTGACAATCGGCGTCAATTCCGGCCAGCCTTTCACTACATAGCTCACCCCTGGCGCTTTTAGTTTCAAGCTGATGGGGCGCTGGTGAAGATTACGAAGACTCTGAAAGTCCTCGCCGATCAGCCCCGGAAACAGGTCACCGTTTTCGCGCCGAAGTTCGTAGACGTTTCCCTGAAGCGACGGCGGAGGAGCTTCAAACCCGACGTCGAGCATCAGAATGCGCTTTCCTTGCAGTCCTTTAGCGGCAAATGTGGCGCCGGGGCCCGATCCGACTACGATCGCGTCAAAGCAGTCCATAAAGACGAACCAGGCACTCGCCCTTGGCTAATTTCCATCCCGCGCCGAGAATCCTGCAGGAAAGAACCAGAATCGCCCGCACGGGCTCTCGCCTCGCGGCGACGAAGTCGTCCTGGTATTGCGCGCGGACCTCAACTAAGTAGCTCAGAATCTGAATTTTACGGGTTAATTCCGGACATGCACGGCGGCGCCGCAGGGCGAACTCAACCGCGGCGACATCTAAACGCATCGCCACGATCCGCGCGACAGCGGCCGGGTTCTCGCTGGGAAACAACGCGTGATGGGCCGCCACGTACCGCTCGACAATGTCCTCGTCGATGGGTCTTGAGAAAAGGGAAGCGTGAAGGAAGCGTGCCTCGTCGGCCAGGGAGGGTACGGGTTCGCCGGTCAAGTGCCCAGTGTACTTCGAAATTGCGTATGATAATCGACCATAATTGTACCGATTTGCGGCCTCCAAAGAGGCTTATTCGACCAAATTCGTGCGGGTCGCAGAATTGGCTGTACTTTTCCCGCAAGTTGCTGTACATTAGCACACAGCGCAGCTTGCGTCGGTCGATAAGTCCATTCGTAACATATGTATAAGCCAATCTGCTTACTAGCCTTATTACCTCTTTTCTCGTTTGCCAGTAGTGTCGCTTTTTCGGGAGCGTTTACCCAGGACGACAATATGCTGGAATACGAATTCACCATCGCTGCGACTTCCACGGTTACGCTTGAATCCTTCGGATATGCGGGCGGTACTGCGGGCAGTACCAGCGTACCCGCTGGGGGATTCGCTCCGGTGTTATCCGTGTTCGGCGCGGGTTCCTCCGGCGCTCTCACACTGCTGGGCTTCGACGATGGCGGCACGGCTCCTTCCGCTTGCGATCCGCGGTCGGTCGATCCCGTATCGCACCTCTGCCTCGACCCCTATCTGGTGATGACCTCGCAGAACCCCGGGACCTATTTGGTGGTTCTTACGGAGAACGACAATACGCCGAATGGGCCAGACTTCGCAGGTGGATTCAACGAGCAGGGAAACGGCAACTTCACGGGCGGCCCCTTTATCGATCCGTTTGGTAATCAGCGAAATGGCAATTTCTATTTCACTATCAGCGGGGCCGATAGCGCCGCAGCGTTGCCTGAGCCTTCCACTGTGTCGTTACTGATCGCCGGTTTAGGCCTGTTGTCGTTTAAACGAAAACTGCAGTTGTCACGTTAGGACACCATGGATAGCAAACACGTTATAAAACTACTGCTCCTCCCTGCGGCCGCTTTGCTGATGCAGGCGCAGGTGTATAACACGGCGGGCGACACTTATATCAGCGCGACGAATCCGACGAATAACTTTGGGAATATCGGGACAATGACCGTGGGGCCGCTGGGGCCAGGAGTGGGCAACGCGGCTCTGGTGCAGATCGATATCAGCCGTTTAATCGCTCTGGGTGTGGGCCCTTCGCAGATTCAGCAGGCTACGTTTACGATTTATGTGCACACGGTGGGAGTGGCTGGCGGACTGGATCTGGCGACTCTGACGACTCCGTGGAGTGAAAGCACGGTGACTTTCAACACGGCTCCTACTCCGAGCGGGGCTGTGGTATCGAATGTGCCTGTCAGCGGAAGTAACGGCTATGTGACGTTCGATATTACAAGCGTCCTCCAGGGATGGGTAGGCGCGCCATCGACCAACAACGGATTGCAAATCACGGCAGCGCTGGCGCAGCCTGGCACGCAAGTGATTCTCGATACGAAAGAAAGCACGACGACCAGCCATCCGGCGTTTGTCGATGTGGTGTTGGCGGCGACGGGTACTTCCGGTGGTACGGGTCCAACGGGTCCGACCGGTGCGACAGGAGCTGCAGGTCCCCCAGGTGCGACGGGGGCGACTGGCACTGCCGGTCCTGCGGGTGCGACGGGTGTAACGGGTGCAACTGGCGTGGCGGGTCCTGCGGGTGCGACCGGTGCGACGGGCGCAACTGGCGTAGCGGGTCCTGCGGGTGCGACGGGTGCAACTGGCGCCGTGGGTCCTGCGGGTGCGACCGGTGTGACGGGCGCAACTGGCGTTGCGGGTCCTGCGGGTGCGACGGGTGCAACTGGCGCGGTGGGTCCTGCGGGTGCGGCTGGTGCGACGGGTACAGCAGGCGCGAAGGGTGCGACTGGGGCGGTGGGAGCGACGGGACCCGCGGGACCGGCGGGAGCTGCCGGGGCAACTGGTGCGACGGGACCAGCGGGCAGCTACGGCACGGGCGCGGCTCCTTTAGGGATTCCTTTCGCCGTGAACGGCCACAATCTTTCCGGCACGCAGGAATATTTCAATCCTGTCGGCACCAATAATACAACCGCCCTCGCGTTCAGCGCGGCTGCTACAACATATGTGGCTGCCGCGTGCACGCCATCGATGACCATTTATTCCCATTCGACCAGCACTGTGGAATGGGTGTTGCAGGCAGTGACGCCCAGCACCGGCACACAAAGCTGGACAGCGCCGACAACGCCGGCGACGACAGCCTCCGCCCTGGTGGGAATGTTCTGCACTACCACTGGAGTTTCCTCGTGTAGTGTGACCGGCACCGGCCAGTTGACGGTAGGGACCTTTATCACTATCAATACAAGCGTGGTGCCGTTAGCGGGTGGTGCGGCTATCGCGTTCTCCTGTAAATGATCGCTCCCCGCGGTCGCGGCTCGGTAGGATTATCTGTTTAGGCGGCCCTTGCGAACGGTCAGATGCCAGTGTACGGCAAAGACGGGGTCGAGCGGCTTTAGCAGCATATCGGCCGCTCGAAATAGCGGAGCGAGCGGCCCGGGAACGAAACTGGGAAGATTGACGCCTCCCGACAGCAGATACGATAGCCACGGCAGGTAGCTCCATTTTTCGAAGACCAGGTCCGGAGCAACCGACTCCAACCGATGCTTATCCCTGAAGAAAACCAGCCAAGTCAATGCTTGATTGGAGTCCAGCATGGAGTGGCCGGGCGGGAAATCCCACTTTGCGGTCTTATCGTCGTACGGCTCGGGATGAAAGGTCCGGAAGAAAAATCGAGCGAAGGGGGTGTGCGTGCAATCGACCATCGATAGGACGCCGCCGGGAACAAGAACCCTTTGCGCTTCCCGAAGAAATTCGGCGACGTCGGGAATATGGTGGAACACGTGAGTGAGCAGGAGAGCGCGCACGGAACCCGCGCGAAACGGTAACGCGCGGCCGTCGAACACGGTGTCGACGTTGCCGGTGGTCACATCGGAGCGTATGATTCCGGGACGAATTTCGGCGAGGAAGCTGCCGCCGCTGCCCAACTCGACGACTGGAAGATCCGCACACGATCCAGGCGCGGAATCGGCATCCTGCAACAGCAGGGAATACCAGAGCTGGTAACAGCGCCGGACCAAAGGTTTGGCATCGATCAAGCGGCGCTGGGCGCGAAACCATTCGGGGGAGCCGATTTCGAGGTTCGCGAGGCGGCGGTTCAGAAGGCGGCGATCGATCAAGGTCCAGCCTCGATTGCGTTATGTAGGGGGACGTGAATCATCGCCATCGGGCTGAGATTTTTACTGAGTGTAGCAGTTAGTAAGCTGTGCCGGTCATTTCGTTAGAAGGGGGCGCGTCCGTCCTCAGGCTCACGCATGGCGGTTCGGTATTAACAGGGAGCCGCTACCGTCAGAGAGTGGGAGGCGCGGGAGACTGCTCCGAAGAAAGGTTTAGCGTCGTAAGATGTCGACACGACTGTTGACACGGCACGCATGGACGCGCGCGCTACGCGGACCACCACGCGAAGCCGCCCAGAGCGCGGCTGCAGGCTGAATCGATTCTGGAAAATTGCTCTTGCGCGATGTACCATGAATGGATCGGCCGCGGCCCCGATGACAACGACTTCCGCTCGAAAGCATGGCGATTCCGCTCAGATCGCCGCGATTTCCGTTGCAGTGTTGATCCCGGCTTACCAGCCAGGTCCCGCGCTGATTGAGGTTGTGCGGCCGCTGGCAGAGTGGGGATTCACTGCCATCGTGGTGGTGGACGATGGAAGCGGACGGGAATACGCGGGGATTTTCGAGCAGGTACAGCGGTTCGATCGGGTCAGAATCATTCGCCATGCGGTGAATCTCGGGAAGGGCGCCGCGCTGAAGACGGGAATGAACTATGCGCTGGTGGAATACCCCGAACTAGCGGGGATTGTCACCGCGGATGCCGACGGACAACACGATCCGGACGACGTATGCGGGGTCGCGCGACGCTTCGCGGAGAAGCCCGAGGCGCTGGTGTTAGGCGCGCGCAAGTTTACCGGTTATGTTCCGCTGCGCAGCCGCGCGGGCAATTGGATCACGCGCAGCATCCTGCGGGTAGCAGTGGGACACAGGCTCTCCGATACGCAGACCGGGCTCCGCGCCGTTCCGCGGGTGTTGGTAGAAAAGATGCTGAGCGTTCCCGCTTCCGGCTATGAGTTCGAACTGGAAATGTTAATCGCGGCCAAGCACCTGGGCGTGGAGGTGATCGAGCAGCCGATCCAAACGATTTACGGAGAGGGAAATCCGACGTCCCATTTCGAGCCACTGCGGGATTCGATGCGAATTTACTTTGTCCTGCTGCGGTTCGGATTTATTTCCATGGTGACCGCGGGCCTGGATAACGTGGCATTCTACGTTTTGTTCCGGGCATCGGGAGTGGTGGGCACATCGTTGTTCGGGGCTCGCGCGCTGGCGTTGGCGTTCAATTACACGGCGGTCCGCAAAGCGGTTTTTTTCTCCAAGGAGCAGCACCGGATCGTGCTGCCGCGCTACCTGCTGCTGGCCGCGGCCAACATATGCCTCTCCTACGCTTTAATTTCGTTTCTGACCGGGGTCGCGTCGTTTCGAGTGATGCCCGCGAAAATATCGGTGGAAACATTCTTATTCATCGCGAACTTTACGATCCAGAGAGATTTCGTGTTTGCGAACCGCTCCGGCGGGCCCAAGACTAAGCCATGACCAGGAAGGCAATGATCCTGTTCGTTTGCGTCTTCTTTGGCCTCGGGGGGGTCGTCACACTGGTTTACTCGAATCACTTCGCGAACGAATTCCACTTCGACGATTTCCATACGATCGTGCAAAATCCTTTCCTGCGCGACATTCACAACGTGCCGCGTTTTTTCGCGAGCGCGGAGACCACCAGCGTACTGCCGGCGAATCGCGTGTGGCGGCCACTGGTGTTCGCGTCGCTGGCGATGGACTACCGGCTGGGGAACGCGATGAAGCCGTTCTACTTTCATCTGTCAACGTTTTTCTGGTTTCTGGTGCAACTCGCGCTGATGTTCACACTGTTCCGGAAAATTTTCGACCAGGCTCATCCTCACCCTGGAAATCTTTGGGCGGCATTCTTTGGAACGGCTTTGTTCGCTGTTCATCCGGCGGTGGCGGAAACGGTCAATTATATTATTCAACGGGCCGACCTTTATTCGACGCTGGGTGTGGTGGCGAGCCTGGTGACGTGGATCTATTCGCCCCGCGCGAGGAAGTACGGGCTTTATCTGCTTCCTCTTGCGGCCGGTGTTCTTTCCAAGCCGCCGGCGATGGTGTTTCCAGGACTCCTGTTCCTTTATATCTGGCTCATCGAAGACGAAGAGCCGGGGGCGGCGCTATGGCGTTCGACACCATCGCTGGCGACGGTGGCGGCGCTAGGCTGGCTGAGTTCCGCGATGACACCCTCGACATTCACGCCGGGCGCATTTTCGGCGTACAGCTATCGGATCACGCAGCCGATCGTGATTTTCGGCTATTTCCGCACATTCTTTATTCCAACCGGTTTGACGGCCGATACGGACCGCGTTCCTTTCACCAGCATCTTCGACGGCGACGCGCTGTTCGGGTTCGTATTCGTCCTGGGCCTGCTCTATACCGCTGTCCGGATGACGCGAAGGCGTGAGACTACGCCGATTGCGTTCGGATTATTTTGGTTTCTTCTGGCGGTGTTGCCGACGTCCATCTTTCCCCTGGCCGAGGTGGAGAACGATCACCGGATGTTCTTTCCATTTGTGGGGCTCGCGCTGAGCTCGTCCTGGGCACTGGCGCTATGGTTCGATTCCCGTCCTGCGCGCCGGGAACTGGCTTTGGCCGCATGCGGGCTTTTGCTACTGGTCTTCGCGGCGGGCACGTGGCAGCGCAATAAGATCTGGCGGACGGAAGAATCCTTGTGGTATGACGTGACGTTGAAGAGTCCCCACAATGGGCGGGGACTGATGAATTACGGTCTCACGCAAATGTCGAAAGGCGACACGGCGCGGGCACTGGACTATTTTGAGAGAGCCACCGTTTACAATCCGAACTATTACGTCCTGGAAATAAATCTCGGCATCGCCCATGGCGCGTTACATCATGATACGGACGCGGAGGGCCACTTCGCCCGCGCAATTCAACTGGCACCGGCGGAGGCGGCCTCGCATTATTACTACGCGGTCTGGCTGCGGGGAAGGGGCCGGACGAGCGAAGCGATTCAACATTTAAACGTTGCGATCGCGAACAATCCAAGCTACGTCGATGCATCTCATTTACTGATGGATCTTTACGCTCAGGAGCAGGATGCGAATCAGCTTCGACGGACGGCGGAGGAGACGCTCGCCCGATTTCCGTCGGACGCGCCGGCGGTGGCGTGGCGCACGCGCGCCAATACGCTGAAACCTACGGCGGAGAGTTATTTAAATCGATCGCTGGAATTTTATCAGCAAGGTAAATTCGATGAGTGCATTCAGGCGGCGCGGGACGCTCTTACGCTACGGCCGGCTTATTCGGAAGCATGGAATAATATCGCCGCGGCCTACAACGCGGAATCGAAGTGGGATGAAGGCATCAGCGCGGCGGTCGAGGCGGTGCGTCTTAGTCCCGACAATCAATTGGCGAAGAACAATCTCGCATGGGCGATCCAGCAGAAGCAGAAAGCGTCGGCGGCAAAGGGCAAAGGGCTTTAGCATTCGTTAAAAAGAGGGGTAACAGTTGGGAGCTTTGAACGTCGATACTCTGAGGCCTCTATGAAAGCGTCGATCTTTATTATTGCAACGGCGTTTATTGCGATGGCTGCTGGAAGTGCGGGGAATCTGCCGGAGTGGCCGCAGTTCGGCGGACCGAATCGCAATTTTATGGTCGATAGCAAAGGGCTGGCGAATGCGTGGCCGGCCGAGGGGCCGAAGAAGCTGTGGATGCGTCCGCTTGGCGAAGGGTATTCGGAAATCTCGGTGGATCAGGGGACGCTCTACACGATGTATCGGAAGGGCGAACAGGAGGTGGCGATCGCGATGGATGCGGCGACTGGGAAGACTCGCTGGGAGTACGCGTACAACGCGAGTTTCGGCAGCATGGCCATGGAGAATGGCCCGGGTCCGCATACGACACCGCTGATCCTGGGTAATCGCGTTTACACTGCCGGCATCCTGGCGATTCTGAATTGTTTCGATAAGACGACGGGGAAGCTCATTTGGTCGAAGGATCTGTACAAAGATTTTCCGGGGGCTTCGAGGATGGACCGAGGCTATTCGTCGAGTCCGATGGCGTACAAGAACAGCATCATTCTGACGATCGGCGGCGCGGGTCACTCGGTGATCGCGCTTGATCCGGCCGACGGGCACTTTTTGTGGGGGAAGAACGATTTCGGAAATTCGCCGAGCTCGCCGACGCTGATTAATGTCGCGGGGCAGGATCAGATGGTGGCGTTCCTGGACGATGGAGGGTCTGCCGCGCATGGCCTGATCGCCGGCCTTGATCCGAACAATGGCACGCTGCTGTGGAGGCATCCGCACCCAACGTCCTGGGGATTGAACATCGCTCTGCCGGTGTGGGGAGACGACGGGATCCTGGTGATGAGTTCGGCGTACGGGTCCGGCTCCAGGGCGTTGAAGCTGACTCGCGACGGCGGGAAGACCACGGTGAAGGAGCTATGGGCGAACAACCGGCTGCGTGTTCATCACACGACGATGGTTCGGGTGGGCGAGGTCATCTATGCGTCGAGTGGAGATTTCGGTCCGGCGCCGCTGACGGCGATCGACGTTAGAACGGGCGAGATCAAGTGGCAGGAGCGTGCGTTTCCGAAGGCATCTTTTGTTTACGCGGACGGGAAGTTCTTCGTCGTCGACGAGCACGGGGGAATTTCGCTCGCGACGTTCTCACCCGCTGGCGCGAAAGTGATCTCGAAGTTCAGCCTGTTGGAGCACAACGCGTGGACGGCTCCGACGTTAGCGGGGACGAAGCTGTACGTCCGGGATAGGAAGTCGATTGCGGCGTTGGAGGTAGGACGCTAGTCAGCCAGTGTTACGGCTTCGCTCGCTCTACGGCAGCCGAACGCACTTCCCGCACGCGATTCTGGTTTCACTGTCGCTAGGAACGGTGGAACCCTCTGCATATATTGTCGGTAAGACATGGTAGCTACCATGGGGTTCGACGAGAGAGTAAGGGCGAGGTCCAGCCTGCCGTCGCCATTAAAGCGCTGACGATTGACCGTTTGCGCTAAGAATAATTTGAAAGAAATCCCGAGCGACCCACATTAATGTTGCATGGGACGTTTTTTGCTGCTTCTCGGCGCGTTTTGCGCCATGGCTTGGCCGCAGAATATCGATTGGTACCGCCAGTTCAAGGGCGACCACGGGTATGCAGTGGCGGCCATCAACGGTTCGATCTATGTGGCGTCTTCCACGAGCGGTCCCGCACTGTGGAAATACGACCAGAGCGGGAACCAGGTTTGGCAGCGGGCCGTGACCACAAATGGGGTCGGCAGCGGCTTTGGAGTCGCCGCCGATGCCACTGGCGCGTACATTGTAGGATACGCAACCGCTATTCCAGGGCAGCCGCAGATCTTCAATAGCGGCGCTTTCCTCAGCAAGTACGACCCGAATGGAAATGTAATATGGACGCGTTTGTTCACGGCCCAGGAGGCGTTCGGCGATACTCGGGCCATGGCGGTCGCGGTGGATGCGGAGGGAGTATACATGGCGGGTTTAACGGCCGGAACGCTTCCGGGGCAGAAAGCGTCGGGCACCGGCCGGGATATTTTTGTCCGCAAGTACGACCTCAGCGGCAATGAGATGTGGACCAGCCAGTTCGGAGGCGGTCAGGCGTCATCGATCGCCGTGAACTCGACGGGCGTCTATGTCGCGGGGAGCGGCGGAGGCACCATTCCCGGACAGACCGGCAGTCAGTTTCTGCGCAAATACGACGCCAGCGGAAACACCATATGGACCCGGCAGTTCGGCGGCTATCTCGAAGATTTCGCCAGAGGTGTCGCTGTGGATGCGACAGGCGTCTACGTCGCCGGATCGGCGCAGACGAAGCTGCCGGGCCAGACCAAAATCGATCTAAATTATGATGGGTTCGTCATAAAGTACGATTTCAGCGGCAACCAGGTGTGGAGCGGGGAGTGGGGCAACGGGAATGTGGACGACGCCTGGGCAGTGGCGACGGACGGCACCGGCGTCTACGTGGTAGGAGAGACGGATAGAGCCTTTCCCGGGCAGGTGAATGCCGGCAGTACCGATAGTTACGTTCGAAAATATGATCCCGCCGGGAATCTCCAATGGACCAAACAATTCGGAGCTACTGGCGTGGACTGGGCCTATGGCGTGGCGATCGACAACACCGGAGGCTACGTCGCCGGTACAGCGAACGGGAATTTCCCGGGTCTAACGGGAGTTGGTGGAGATGCCGTTTACCTGGTTAAGATGACCGGCATTGCTCCGCCGACTATCTCTCTGGTCGGGAACGCGTTCGGCGACACGGCGCTGCTGGCTCCCAATACCTGGGTCGAAATCAAGGGTGGAGCGCTCGCGCCCGATACCCGCATCTGGGCGCAAGCCGATTTCGGAACAGGGCTGATGCCGACCAGTCTGGACGGGGTCAGCGTGACTGTCAACGGCAAGGCAGCATATGTCTACTACATCAGCCCGACGCAGCTCAATATTCTTACGCCACCGGACGTTCTGCCTTCGACCGTGCAGGTGCAGATCTCGAACGGAACTGTAATGAGCAATATTCTAACCGTGCCAGCCGCGCCGCTTTCGCCATCGTTTTTCGTCTTCGACGGGACCAATATCACGGCGACGCACCTCGACGGCTCGCTGCTGGGATCAGCGAATCTGTATCCCGGGTACAGTACGCCCGGGAACTCCGGAGAACAGGTGATCGTTTATGCCAACGGGTTTGGACCGACTTCGTCGCCAGTCGTCAGTGGGATCGTGACGCAGTCCGGGTCCTTGAATACACTGCCGGTGATCACGGTGGGGAATGTCCCGGTGAAGGTTACGTTTGCGGGTCTGGTATCGCCGGGCACATTTCAGTTCAACATTGTGCTTCCTGCGGGACTTTCCGGAAACCAGCCGATCACGGCCACCTATAATGGCCAGACCACTCAAAAAGGAGTCGTTCTCAATATGCAAAGCGGCGGCAACTAGCTGGGCCTCGAACTGGTACCGAAGCACTCTTCTGGTCGGAAAGCGCGTGATCCGACGACCAGCACACGGTTAGCGGTCACAAGCCGACTTCCCGTTACCAGTCAAGATAAGTCAGTAGATCCCTTCCGGTGAGGCTGCGCCGATCTGACCGATTTGAAAAGGATTTCGTTGCCGTCGATCACGATTTTCGAGCTCGCATTCCCTGGCGTGGTCTCGTAGACGTGCCTGATCTTCAGCTTCAACAGATCCATTAGCCGCGGTTTTCGAGCTTTTGCAAAGAGGTCCACGATTTGTTGCGCTCGGTCACGCCGGAAGTATAGCGGGCGAGGCGCATCCATGATGACGTTCATATGCGGCTTCTTCATAGGATTTCACATCCATTCCACTTAGGGGAAACGAAGTTGTTTTGATGCGATTTCAGCGAGTGCCATTCTTCAATCAATCCGGCGCAAAGATCATGAAAGGCGGTAAAGTGCCCCTTCATGGGGAGCCACTGGTTGTGGTTCGAACTCTCTCTGCCCGTTGCTTCACAGCAATTTCGGTTTTCGAGATCCTGAATTCCTTGGCTGCGGTAGAGCTCGATCCCAATTTGCCGATCAGCGATTTGAAAATGATGCAAGATCAAACCGACGAGGATCTGATTGCGGGTGTATAGTGCGATCTGAGAGAGGAGCGCGTATGAACTTGCTGTCCCGCCGCGACTTGTTGCGAACGATCGCCTTGCTGCCCACCGCCGGGCTCTTCACCCGCTACAATGCGCTGGCGGCGCCGAATGTAAACCGCGTCAAGATCACCAACGTCCGGGCCATGGCGATCCGCAATATCGCCGGCAATTGCCTCATCCGAATCGACACCGATAGCGACCTCACCGGCTATGGCGAAGCCGGAGCCACCGGCCCCATGGCGCGGGCGCGCATCGAAACAATGAAGAGTCTGCTCATCGGCAAGGACCCCCTGCTGATCGAGGTGCATTTCCAGAACATGACATCCCTGATGCACACCTACATGGCTCACATTCCTACCATCAGTGGGATCGATATAGCGTTGTGGGATCTGGCGGGCAAACTCCTCGGCGCGCCGGTCTCGACACTGCTCGGCGGCCCGTTTCGCGACGCGATTCCCATGTACTCGCACGGCAGTCCCGATATGTTGGACAAGGCTTCCTGCCGCGACTGGGCGCAGCGCATTAAAGCGATGCCGGAGGGATTCACCGCGTTCAAGAACGGCATCGACCCGCTGCTCGGGGTGCCGGCCGCGCGATTCGCGCCCACGCTCACCACCCAGCAGCTCCGCAACGTGGCCCGCGGATTCGCGAACTGCCGGGAGGCCGTGGGTGACGACATTGACGTCGCCGTCCATTGCCACAATGAGCTCGACACCCCCAGCGCCATCGCGGTGGCCAAAGCCGTTGAGCCGATGAACCCTCTGTTCATCGAGGATGCGCTTAATCCGCCGTTCTCCGAAGCCTGGATGGCGCTGCGCCGGTCCACCCGCGTGCCGCTGCTCACCGGGGAAAAGCTCGAACTGGTTCGCGGATTCAAGCCGTTTCTGGACAGCCAGGCAGTGGACTTCGTCCACCCCGATCTGGCCTTCGCCGGCGGCATCACGGGAACCAGAAAGATCGCGGATTACGCCGCACAATTCCGCATCCCGGTGGCATTGCATAACGTCGGGTCGCTCGTGTTGACCTACGCTAACGCCCATTTCGGCGCTTCGATCCAGAACTTCTACCGCTCAGAAAGCCAACTCGGTCGCCCCGATCACTACATAGAAGGAATGTCTGTGGTGACCCCGCCCGAAGTGCGCAAAGGACTATTGAAAGTCCCCACTGGCCCAGGCCTGGGGTTGGAAATCAACCCCGAGTTCCTGAAGCGAAACCTGGCGGACGGCGAGACCTATTGGGCATGACGTCACGGCGCCGCTGCAATCCCCGGCTTGCCCTTGTCGATCACGTAAATGGATCGCCTTGATTTGTCCCACACTAACGACATTTCGTGCGAGGATCGAAACATGACACCGAATGATAAAGCTCGCGACGACGAAGATGATTCTGAAGAGCCACTGGAGAACCAGCCGCTTGAGTGGGCAGATGAGAATCGCGAAATAGAGGATCGCAAACCAGACTTGGGAGAGACGGAAGAGGATACGTCCGAACTGTGACGCTCTCCCGATTTGCCACGAGCAGTCTGCACCAGGCGGAGGCTGACGCGAGAAGTCGAGCGTTGAAAAATAGAATTGGTGGTCGGATCAATTGCCGAAATTGAGGAAGTTCGAGTGGTTTGAAGGACATTTCGCCTACGTCCTCGACGGTTGGACGGGACAGAAGTAGTCGTTGTGGAATCGTATAACGCATCAGTTACGAATTCCACGGAGTCATCGTGGCGATGAGAACGCTTAGGAACATGTCCGCTGCCTTTCTGCTCTCCCTGCTTCAGTTCGCCCTGTCCTACCCCCGAGCGCGCAAGTAGATGAGCGCTTCGACGTCGCAAATATGAAGAACGTGAGGGTGCCCAGCCGGGCCGATGTGGTTGCTCTCTCAAGGAGGAACGACACACAGTTGGGAGCCAGCAAACCCGAAATCGAAGCCAATGCTCTGCCAGGACGACTCGGTTGACGTCCTGACGCGCGAGAGCGGCATGCTCAAAACAACCGGCCAGGTCCTTCGACTCCCCGCCGAGACTCGTGAGAATTCGACCGAGCGCCTACAATGGACATCTGAGGTGAGTAGTAATGATCCTAATTCGAAGGTGGACTATCCTGGGAATCGTTGCCGGGGGTGCGATCTTCGCCCAAAGCGCCGGCATTAAGCGCACTCTGGTCAAAACTCAGGACGTCTCAGGGGGGCACGAGGCGGTAATCGCTAGCGTCACGATTGCTCCTGGGGGTTCCGCCAGACGCCACACCCATCCCGGTGAGGAGATCAGCTATGTCATCGAAGGGGAGGGCGAAATCCTCATCGATGGTCAGCCGCCTCTGCACATAAAGGCGGGCGATGGGTACGTGGTTCCAGCCGGGGCGATCCACGACGCCCATAATACTGGCAACGTACCTATTAAACTGGCCGCTGTTTACTACCTCGAAAAGGGCAAACCGTTCGCCACGCCCGCGAAGTGAGCCGCAAGTAGGCCAGGCGACTTAGCTCGCTTTCCCGTTCGCCTCTACCTTCTTCGCCGCCCACCGTTTCGTCTTCGCGATCGACAAAGCCGTTCGTCCCGCTTGCAGTCAGCCCGCCTTTCTGGACTGGCGCGGGAGCCTTGGCGGGCGCTACTTTGTTCCCAAAGCCTTTGGGGCCAGCAGATAATCCCGTCGCCGAACCCAACGTGCGCCTGGGGCGTCATCTTTTTTACGACACGCGGCTTTCCCTGAATGGCAAGCAATCCTGCTCGACGTGTCATCGCCAGGAACTGGCTTCACCGATGGCTGTCCGACAAGCCAGGGAGCGACCGGGCAGAATCATCCTCGCAACGTGATGAGCTTGGTAAACGTTGCGTACTCTCCGCTCCGTACATGCACGATGGCAGAATCGCCACGCGGGACGAGGTGCTGAATCACTACGCATGCAGGAGGGCGCGCGAGCGATAGTCCCAACAAAGACCGCCGCATACACAAAATAGACCGTCTCCCCAAAAACCGGGTGGACCTGCTGGCGTTCCTGCGCAGTCTGACAGATGAAGAAGTGCTAAAGGACCCCAGATTCTCCGATTCGTGGTGAATTCCATTCCCGTGGCCAGGATTTGTCCGGGCCATCGTAGTTTGTGAGTGCCGCAAAGCTCGCAATATGCTCTTCTTGCGCGAGCTTTCTCAGTTTCGGGGGTAGCCGCACCTCCGGACTAATCGAGCGGTTGCTAGGCACCCGAGACCTCGGCGATGAAACCGGCAACCAAGCGCTGGATCTCGGCCGGTGGCAGGTTGTAGCGGGCATTGCCGTCCGGCAGGCCCATATTGCCGCTAATCACGAAAGCGCGCAGACCCGCCTTGGCGAGGCCCCTTGCCCGTGCGATGCTGAGGCCGCCGACCACCTGCACGGGAGCGACCTTGCCGATCCGTTCGAAGACAGCGCGAGCCACATCACCGAGGTAGTCGTCCTCGATAAGTTTCGGGTTTGCGCGTCGCGCGTCGGACTGCAGGTGGATACCAACCCCGTCAACGCCGGCCTCGACCATCCGAAGCGCGACCTCGACTGCCTGCTTGGCGGGACTCTGGTGCGGGACCATGATGTCGGGAAAGACAAGTCGTGGCAATTCGGGGCCGGCGCGTCTGAACTCGTCGCGCACGGCGCAGATCGCCTTCGCCGTATCCACGCCGGCGAGAGCCAGGAAATTAAAGATGTTGCCGCCGCCAGCATAGACGCTGCGGGCTTCGCCGCCACCACCGTCCATGGTCTTCATGTCCGCCAGCAGGACAGCGTCTGGAAACTGCTTGCGGAAGGCGGGCACGACGTTCGCAACACCCTGGGTCTTGAGCAGTGGCGTACCCATTTCAACGATGTTGACTCCACCCGACAGCGCCGCACTGGCGACCGTCAGACCCAAATCCAAGGTCCCCACATCGACCGAAATCTGAAACGAAAGGTGGGTCTTGAGTCGATCCACCAGGCGGGCGGAACTCATGTGTGTCTCCTTCGCCGGCTGCTGGCCCCACGCGGAACTGGGCCATATCGTCTCGCAGGTGGCGCCGACAGCCAACCCGCCGCCGGCCAGCCCGCCAGCGGCGTGGAGGAACGATCGCCGGTCGAGGCACCCGTGGTGATTCGAGGTCTTCTTACGTTCCATGATCGTAGTTCCTTTGAAGGATGGACGCCTGGGGAAGCCAGTGTTTAGCCTAACGTGCGCGAGCTCTTCCACACCTTCCTTCCATTTGGTGCATTCTAGCAGGACCATGCCCAGCATCGGAGCGACATCATGAAACTCGTTGAGGAGCACGAGGCGAGCGGCGGAAAATTCAAACGACCCACCACCGGCAGCCTCGACGACGGTCCTCAATCCACTTCGGACCAGATCGTCGGCAATACGGAGGAAGCCTTGTCGCAACGAACGTTGGCGGCGACCTCTGTACGGAGGGCGTGATTCGGCCAGAGCGCGGTCCGGGACTTTCTCCGACCGGACCTTTGCTGGTACTCGCAGTGCGGTTGACAGCCTTGTTCGATTCCTTTAATGCGCAACCGCATCTTTGGAGGTTCTTGTAGTTGGCGCCGGCCCGGTCGGATCTGGCGCGACACGGGGTGTCCTCCAGGATTATCGATCGGCTGCCAAACCCTCTGCCCTATTGCCTCGGTGGAACGGCCCGTGACGCTGACGTCGCTGAAGCAAGAGTCTCAGCAGGTTCAGGTCGAATTGCTCCATCCTGATAACTCGAACGAGACCGCGGTTTTTCGCTGCGTCGTCGGGTGCGATGGCGCGCATAGCGCCGTACGCCATCTTTCGGAAATCCCATTTGAAGGAGATCAATTTCCCTTTACCTTCATGCTGGGCGACGTTGTTCTTGATTGCGGTCTGCCGCGCGGAATGGTGCTGCGCGCTATCCGCCCGAATGAAAATGGAGCCTCGGATTTTCTGGTTGGCATTCCGCTGCCGGAACGGAGCCGTTACCGGGTTTCAATGCTGGCTCCAAACACGCTCGCTCTCCAAACCAAAACTGCCAGCTCAGACCCAGTTCACGGCCTGCAGACCGAACTTCCGGGTCCTGCACTTGAGGAACTGCAGGTTGTCGCGAACCGGCTGTTCCCACATAAGCTGCAGATGTCCGATTGGCGCTGGTCTTCTCTCTTTCGCATCAGTATGCGGCTGGCAGCGCGATATCGTGAAGGACGAGCGTTTATCGCCGGGGATGCCGCGCATATTCATCCGCCGACTGGGGGCCAGGGCATAAACACGGGCATTCACGACGCCTATAATCTTGCCTGGAAGATGGCTCAGGTTTTACAGGCGCTTCGCCGGACCTGCTCGACACTTATGAGGCGGAACGGCGCCCCGTCGGCGCCGATGTGGTCTCGCGAACCAGGACGCAATCGGAACAGTTCGGCCGTGAGCAGACGGCGCAGGGAGGGCGCCTCACGGAAACGCACGTCCTGGTGAACTATCGCGCCAGCCGCTTTTCCCGCGAAAGTGTAAGCGAGTCTTCGGAGAGTCTTCGGGTTCAGGCCGGCGACCGGGCTCCCGACTGTTCGGGATTAGTACGCGCGAACATTCGCTATCCATATAGGTTGTTCGACATCACGCGCGGCGTCTCTCATGTGATCCTTCTCTACCTGGCGAAATTCGCGGAGCCTGGACAGCTCGAGCTGGTCGAGAAATTAAGCCAGAAATTGACGGACGCCCAAAGCCTGCCGTGTAGGCTGGTTCTGATCACCTCCCCGGACGCCCAGCCGCGGGACGTAATCGGCGCCACTATCCTGAAAGACTGCACAGCCGAGTTTTCGTCCGCTTACACGCCTGAAGTCAACACTGGCTACATCATTCGTCCGGACAGATACGTGGGCTATCACGGAAGACCACTGACCGTGCATGGCGTCGATGACTATCTGGCTGCGGTGGTAGGATCCGAACAAGGAGTGCAGGAGAAGTCCGCTTAAAAGGCACGCGTTCTGGAGCCACTATGGGAATTCTTCTCGCATTCGCGCCATTCTTTGTTTTCGCAGTCGTGGACCGGCTCCGGGGGCTCGACCGGGGGCCTGGTGGCCGGTGCTGCGACATCAGCGATTTTGGTCCTGCGGGATTGGAAGAGATCTCGCGGAAACCCCAAGGTTCTGGAGGTTGGGACACTCATCCTGTTTAGCGGGCTGGCGGCCTACGGCACCCTGAGCAGCGGCACCACGTCAATCATGGGCGTTCGCTTGCGCGTCGATGCAAGACTTCTCGCCATCGTGCTGATCACGATTGCCCTTCGCAGGCCATTCACGCTTCAATACGCGCGCGAACGAGTCCCAAGGGACCGGTGGTCCAGTCCGAGGTTTATCAGTACGAACTACACGATTACTACCGCGTGGGCCGCGGCGTTCGCCGTGGTGGTCGCGGCGGATGCGCTTTTGCTGTTCCGACCGGACCTACCGTCCTGGATAGGCATCGCTGTAACAATTCTGACGCTCGCCGGAGCATTCAAATTCACGGAATGGTTCCCCGAAAGGAACTCGCCCCGCCCGTGAAGGTCTCTGGCTGAGAAGTCGACACTTCGTGGAGGTGTGTCAGCGTCACGCTCTCGCGAACGGCGTTGGAGGAAGTGTCGCCCACATATGAGAGGTTTGTCGGACAATCGGAAACTGCACTGATTGACGGACTGCCTGATTCCTATCGAAAAGTCGGCTTGGCCACGCCCACTGTAACATGTCCGTAAACGCCGTCCCTGAGATCTGTGCGCAACTCGTGGTTTGGCAGCCCAAGGCAGCTTAGGCCGAGGAAGGCGATACCGGCGGTTACCTCGCCTCAACGATCGAGGACTATCCAAGCGGGAGCGTGATCGCTCGCGTTTTCCTCACCGCGAACCCATCGGTCTACACCTCCGTGCAACAGCTGATCGCACACCGTTGGAGAAAGAAGGAGATGATCCAGCCGCATCCCCTTGTCTAAAGCCCACCGATTTCGCTCGTAATCCCAGAACGTCCAGAGCGGCCCCCTGGGCTGCAGTTTTCGCAGAGCATCCGTCCAACCCTGAACTTGCAGTCGCGCATACGCCTGGCGGCTCTGAGGTTGAATCAATGCGTTGTTATCGAGAGATCTCGTTGAGTAGATGTCCTGAGCAGTTGGTACTACGTTATAGTCGCCCGCCAAGATAACAGGTACGCCGGTCTTTATGAGTTCCGCGCCGTGTTCGATTAAGCGTTCGAACCATGCCAATTTGTAATCGAACTTCGGACCAGGTTGAGGATTCCCGTTCGGCAGATAGATGGAAGTGATCAGCACACCATTTACCGCCGCCTCGATGTAGCGGGCTTGGCGATCATGAGGATTCCCGGGCAAGCTGGATCGGGTCAGCACCGGTTCGCAATCTCGTGCCAGGATCGCTACGCCATTCCAGGAACGTTCGCCGAGCCAGACTCCCCGATAGCCAAGGTCACGAAGGGCACTCGCTGGGAAGGCTTGCTGCTCTGCCTTGATCTCCTGGAGGCAAACGACGTCGGGCTGCGCCTTCGCAAGCCAGACCAGGAGGTTGTGCAGACGCTTGTTGATATTGTTTACGTTGAAAGTGGCGATCTTCAATGTCCGGCCTCACACCAAAAGACCATTCTGTCCTCACCGGAGTTTCGGATTGCAAATACTTCGTTGGGCAGGACGCGCTTTGATTGTGACGCTAGGCATTGCCGTCAAATGTAATTTCGTCAACCCAACCCTTGGCGCGATGGCGCAGCATCGTGTCCTAAGCGCGCCGGAGCGCGGACGGAGGAAGCCCACTTACTTTCCCAATGCCTTTGTGGCCCGCTCGTGATCGCCTTCTTTGAAATAGATCACGTACCCGTACCCGCCCTGCCCGTCAGTCACACCGGTGGACGCGTAGATATCAACCCCGGCATCAAGCAGCGCCTTGAGAACCTCCGCCAGTGTACCCAAATGATCATCGCCATTGATCAAGACGGCGTGCTGTGGTCCGGTGAGAACGAGTCCCAACTCTTTAGCGACCTTCAGAAAACTATCGAGCCGATCAGGGAAGATAGTCAGCTCAACGTGATTCGGGCCATAGGGTACGGCGCTGAACGCCAGCAGATTCACGTCCTCATCGGCGAGTCTCGCCAGCAATTCGTAAGGCTTGCCGGGCTCCGCTTGAATGCGCGTATAAAAGTAGTTCACGGTACGGACACTAAGTGCCATTAGGACTCCTTTGTCCAGCGATTCGGGCAGCAGCCGAACGGGACTCGAACCAAGACTTCCATTCTTACTTTGACTGATTAAGCTGATTCAACGCTTGATAAACCAGTGTGTTGACTTTTCCTGAATGTCGGTCACCTTCGGCATGAGCCGGATCATCAGTACCAGAATGGCGTGGCAGCCGGCTCCAGGGCAGGGCTCGCACCGCTACCGCTAGTTGTCCGGACTTAGGTTGTGACTGAGCCGGCGTGGAGGCCGTTAGTACCAAAAACGCGAAAGAGAGAATAACTTTCATATAGTTGTCCCATTCTAAACTTACAGTGTGGATAGCGCCTGCGTCATGGCGCACCCGCAAGCAGTCCACTTTTATCAGAAGACTGAAGAGGGGCGGAGACTGTATTAGAAGCAGCAGATGAGCACTGTTTATCGGAAGTGGAGTCGTCAATGGCAGCGTAGCTGTCGAGCAGAAGAGTTATGAGATGCCCCGCGAGAGGGAATCAGCATCGCACATTTTCTCACCGTCGCCGACATCGAGCGATCAGCTCGCTACTACGAAAAGGTCTTCGGCTCGCATTCTGAGCTTGGGTGACGGCAACGCGCCCGCATACCTTCAGCTTGCGAATATCTGGATGATTCTGAAACGTTGGAGGCGGGCCGACCCCGGAGCGACGATCAGCAAGAAAGGCTTCCGCACCTCTCTTATTGACATTCTATAAGAGTTGTCTTATAGTCCTTCTATAAGACAATGGCAGAACCCGAACTTCTCCAAGGCACCCTCGATCTCCTGATCTTGAAATCTCTCGCGCTCGATAAGATGCACGGCATGGGCATCTCTCGGCGCATCTCCCAAATCACCGACCGAGCATTCGAGGTCAAAGCTGGATCGCTTTTCCCGGCCCTCTACCGCATGGAAGCAGCCGGTTGGCTTTCTTCCGAATGGGGCGAATCGGAAACCAAGCGCCGTGCCAAATTCTACAAGCTCACGCGCGCTGGCCGCGGACGCCTTCAGTCCGAATCACAGCGCTGGGAGCGAATCTCTCTCGCCATGGCCAACGCTCTCCGGGCGATCTAAAGGAGGACCGCATGCTCCGCGCGTTATTTCAAACCCTCTTCCGTAAGAAACGATTAGAACAGGAACTGGACGACGAACTCGCCGCCTACCTCGAACAGACCACTGCCGAAAACGTACGCCACGGAATGTCCCCTGAATCCGCGCTCCAGGAAGCGCGCGGGGATCTGGGCGGGATGGAGCGGGTCAAAGAAAACGTCCGCGCGGTCCGCGTCGGAGTCTCGCTCGACATCCTCATGAAGGACGTGCGCTACGCGATGCGCAGTCTCGGCAGGAATCCGTCCTTCACGTCCATTGCGATCCTCACGATCGCCTTGGGCATTGGCGCCACGACTGCCATTTATAGCGTCGTCGATGCCACGCTTCTGCACCCCTTGCCCTATCCCCAGCCCGAACAACTCGTTCGCATCCAGGAAGATTTTCCCGGCGTGGGTGCGCACGACGTTCGCTTGTCTGTGCCTGAGTGGAAGGACTTTCAGAATTCCGGAATCTTCCAATATGTAGCGCCGGAGGTAAGCGGGTCCGTCAATCTCACGGGCTCGTCTCAACCGGCTCGCATCCAGGTTAAGTCTGTCGCGCCGAATTATTTTACGCTGCTCGGCGTGAAGCCCGAATTAGGCCGCGTGTTTCATCCCGACGATCCAACACCTGGCTTCAACCTTGAATCGGTCATCAGCGACGGACTTTGGAAGCGGGAGTTCGGCGCCGACCCGCATATCCTGGGCAGAAGCTTGCGGCTCGACAACGACGTTTACTTTGTCATCGGGGTCATGCCCCCTGATTTTCACGATCAGGGCCGCACACCTGAGATAAGGAACACCGAAATATGGTCTGCATTCGGGTTTTCCAGTCCGCGGTTGCCGCCTCCGGCGCGCAGCACACGCACACTCAGGCCACCCATCGCACGCATAAAACCCGGACTCACGATCGCGGCCGCCCAGAGCCGGCTCGATGCACTGGTTGTCACTTTGCAGAAACAATTTCCCGCGGATTATCCGCCCGAAAGCGCGTGGAGGGTCCATCTTGTTCCTTTAGGCGAAACGGTGGTCGGCAAGGTACGACAGCCGCTGCTGCTGATGATGGGCGCGGTGGGATTGGTTCTGCTCATCGGATGCGTCAACGTCGCGAATCTTCTGCTCGCACGCGCCACCTCGAGAGGACGCGAAATGGCTGTTCGCCAAGCCCTGGGCGGAGCAAGAATGCGGCTCATCCGCCAACTGCTCACCGAGAGTCTGCTCCTTTCGCTGCTCGGCGGAATCGCTGGTCTGGCGATTCTCTTTTTCACTAGGAAACTCCTGCTCGAAATTATTCCCGCGACCCTGCCCCGGCTCCACGAGATTTCGATTAGCTGGACCGTGCTACTCTTCGCGCTCGGCGTCTCCGTTCTCGCCGGAGTCTTCTTTGGTCTCGCTCCGGCCTTGCAGGCCGCCGGAATCGATCCAATCCACGTGCTCCGCCAGGAAGGACGCGGCTCGAAAGGATCGAGAAGCCAGACGTTGACGCTAAGCGCCTTGGTAGTCACCGAGTTTGCGCTCTCGCTCGTGCTCCTGATTGCGGCGGGCCTGCTATTGCGCAGTTTCTGGGATTTGTACAACGTGCGCCTCGGCTTCGATCCCGACAACGTCATGGCCGTGCGCCTGTGGCTCCCTAATCCCAACGATCCAGCCACGGATATCTATGGAACTCCCGATCAGGAAGCGCGATTCATTCAGGAAATTTTGCGCCGTGGCCGATCGCTGCCGGGAGTAACAGAAATCGCCGCCGGCACTCAAGAGTCGATTCCCCTGAATCACGATAAGAACCCATTCGCGCTGGTCCTTGAAGGAAACAGCGAAGGAAGCAGCACGCGCACCAACCTGCCCCATCAGGTCCAGGGGTCGAGCGTCACTCCGGAGTATTTTCACCTGCTGGGAATCCCCCTGCTCCGGGGCCGTTTATTCGCTGAATTTGACATCGAGAATGCACCCAGGGTCGCTATCGTCAACGAAGCATTCGCGCGGACATGGTGGCCGGACCAAGACCCTCTTGGCAAGCGCATCAAGCTGGGTCAACCGGGCCGCGCTGCCACCTCATGGACTACCGTGGTCGGCGTCGTCACCGATGCTCGCACAGAGACGCTAGAGGATACCAACACTCCACAAGTCTATCTAAGCTGCTGGCAGAGAACCGATAAGGAACTGGCCATCTTCCTGCGTGGGCGCCTCGATCTCGCCAAGCTTCCGGAACAGGCACGGGATATGATTCAGTCCCTCGACCCGGAGCTTCCCGTCTTCGGCGCGAAAAGACTCCCGGATGTTGTATCCGGCTCTCTCTCACAACGCCGGTTCTCCATGGAATTGGTGCTGCTCTTCGCGCTTACGGCGTTGCTGCTCGCGGGCATCGGCGTTTATGGAACTATTTCGTATATTGTCAGCGGGCGCACGCGGGACATCGGGATCCGCATCGCACTTGGCGCACAGAGGAGGACCATCCTGCACATGATTCTGCGCCAGGGACTCGCACTCGCACTTGCTGGCGCCGCCCTGGGGCTTGTCGGCGCATGGATTGTGTCACACCTGATGGCAGGATTGCTCTACGGCGTTTCGCCCAGCGATCCTCTCACCTTTATTTGCCTCACGGTTGTCCTCATCATTGTGGCGCTTGCGGCCTGCTATATCCCCGCGCGCCGCGCGATGCGCGTCGACCCGATCATTGCTTTGCGCGAGGCCTGAACCTTTATCCAAAGCGGCTAGCGGTGTCTAGCTGACATCGGATTCGCCGGTACACGAGCTGATCCACAGTCCACTCGGGCAGGGTTTTTGTTCAGAAAGCGAACTCGTCTTCCAAGTGAGATTCCGACACGAAGACCGGCCAATTCAGATCTCAATTCTAGAGATTAGGCTCGACAACAACCGCAGGCTTTGCCCTGCCAAGCTGCACGACCTTCCTTCAAGAGCAGTGGTACGGCCGCCAGCGCCGCAAGCGAATCAAACCAGGCTATATCGAAAAGTGCGTTGATCGCCAGTCCAGCTAGGGCAATAACGGCGAGATAGGCACACGTGGCCGATTGCACCGCATCGGCGGCGAGAGCGACGTTGTTGCTACGGTGAGCTTGCCGGCGCTTAAGGCGAGCCAAAATAGGCATCACGATCAACGCGGCCATCGTAATTCCGATACCGAGGCGGGTTGTTTCAGGTCGCAGGTGTAACCACCAAGAACCAACCGCCAAGATGCTGACAATCAAAGCTAGACAGAACAGCAGAGCGCCAGCAGCACGGGCGGCGATCCGTCCGGAAACGGAAAAGTGCGGTAGAAATTGCAGCAGAACCACCCCTGCGGACAACAGCTCCACGAAGCTATCGGAGCCGAAGGCGAGCAGTACAGGGCTATGTGCCGCCGCTGCTGCGTACAGCGACAAGCCGCACTCAACCAGCATCCAAACCAGGGTGATTCCCTGAACCCAGAACACGGCAGCGGAGCCGCGCGTCGGGACACAAGTCACGGTAGGTTTTGAACGCTGAATTTCAAACTGGACTAACTCGGACATCGTTGCCTCTTAAAGGATAGCGCTGCGAAATGACAATTCGAAGGAAGGTGCTACCAACGGCGCGGCGGTGGATCTTTCGTAAAGAACCGGCCGCGGACGGGGAGCTTCACGGGACGTATCAATGGTTGGGGCTGTTCGTCGCCGCCTCTGGTTGGCCGACTCGTTTCGCCATTTCCGCAATCCGATCCGCGATCGTCTTCCGTGCGGCGTCGGTGTAGCTGTCCATTCCGGCTACGGATGCGGCAGCAGCTGATTTTGATCAAGCGGAGGCACGAAAGTCGCCCTTGATCACCAGTGCCTCTGTGCCAGAAGCAACGATGCGGGGATACTGGACCTGATCAACCGCGCGAAGAGTGCCAGCCTCACCGAGATCATGAAGGCGACCGGCTGGCAGGCTCACAGCGTGCGCGGGTTCATCTCGACCGCGAGCAAGAAGCACGATGTGAACATCGAGTCGGCGAAGAATGACACGCGTGAGCGCACCTATCGCATCGGCAAGTAGGACCTTCGAGCCTCTCCACCACGCCGTCGGAATCGAAAGTCGGCGGCTTTTTTCATTGTTTGTGATGCGACGTGATCGCCGGCCGACTCGCGAGCCTTCGAGAAGGACGCTAATGGCAAAAGCCCTTAGACACCGATCCGCTATGCTCTTCCTCGATATGCTGGCAAAAACACTTCCGCTACGAAAGTTTCCAGAGTAGTCGGAGTCGTGTTCGCGGGAGAGCGCCGTTCGAGCATCTTCATGTCGCCCGAATTCAGCGCTTCAGCCATCTCCAGCAACAGGTCTGCCATGCTGGCTGACATCCCCATCTGCATCAGCACCGGCTTCAACTGCGCTGCGGGCACCATCTTATATGTAAGACCCTCCTTGCCGATCGACGCACCCACGATCTTCGCGGTTTCGACGTAGCTAACGTCGCGATTCCCTTGTAGTTCATGCGTGCTTTTTTGTGTGAAATCCAATTTAAGTAGGACCTCGGCCGCATAGGCGCCGATATCGCGCGTTGCGATCATTGGCAAGCGCAAATCCTCGGTGACTGGGCCGGCCATAATCCCCATCGACTTAATCACGCCAGCCTGGGACAGAATATTCTCCATGAAGTAGCCGGCTCGCAGGAAGAGGGCACTTAACCCTGGAATCCCTTCGAGTTTCTTTTCTAGACTGTGCAAGCCGGCCACGGGAGCGGTTCCGTGCGATTTGTCCGCGCCGACGCTGCTCAGAATGACGGCATACTTTATCCCGTTTTCCCGAATCGCCGAGCGTAAGGCGTCGCTCACACTCTCCATATATGCGCGAACGTCCGGGGCACCAATATTGGGAGGGATCATCCCGTAGACGGCCTTTGCGCCGGTAAACGCCTTCGTGAGAGCGCCTCCGTCCGTCGCATCAGCGATGAATGATTCAGCACCTTTTTCGGTGAATCTCTCCAGCCGCTTCGGGTCGCGTCCCACAACACGCACCCTCTGCCCCGCTTTGAGCAGTCTCTCCGTAATCACGCTTCCAGTGTTGCCTGTCGCTCCTGTAATCACGTACATGGGCTTACTCCTCTCTCTACGGCAGATCCTTCCGGGCATATTGATGCCTGTCTGCCTTCCGCGGATGCGGTTTTCGCCTGTTTCGCCGCTCGATGAACCTCGGCCGCCAAGTGGGAATTGCTGGAGGAAAGCCTTTCTTTGGATCGTTTTCAGGACCATTCCCGCGTTGCTCCTCTCTGCATCGGCCTTCCTTCGCCCTCACTAATCCGCTTCACCCGGGGGCCTTCGCGGTGTCCTCTGACCCGAATCGAGCGCATAATTGAAACGTTTCTCGAAACAGGGCCTTCTTCTAGAATTAGGCTCTTGTGCCACTACGAAGTATTGCTGTTTTCGCGATCGGGCTCATCATCGTTTTCGCTAGCTGCTTCGCGTGGCGTTCCCGCTCACGGTGTCCGTACCGAAATCCGCTCTGTCGTGCGAGCAAACCATGCCTGCTGTGTTATCGGGATTTGTATAAGACCGTCTTTGCCGAGCGCGGACCCCAATGACGTTGCCATCGACGCGGCGGCGGAGTGTTGTTAAAGAACCAGCCGCGGACAGGCAGCTGCACTCGACGCATCAACGGCTTGGGCTGGTTCGTCGCCGGCGCCGCCGGTTAGCCTACCCGTTTCGCGAACTCGGCGATCCGATCCTCAATCGTCTTCCATGTGGCGTCAGTGTAGCGGTCCACGCCGGCTGCGGATGCGGCGGCAGCTGATATTGATAAAGCAGAGGCACGAAAGTCGCCCTTGATCACCGCTGCCCCTGTGCTAAAAGCAACGGTGCCAGTATCCTGGACCTGATTGCCCGCGCGAAGGGTGCCACCCTCACCGAGATTACGAACGCAGGCAGCGGCGGCCGCACAGCGTGCGCGGATTCATCTCGACCGCCGGCACGAAGCACGCAGTCAAGAATGAGTCCGCCCAGAACGATGCGGGCGAGAACCTGTATCACCCTGGGAAGGAGCCTGCACGATCCACACCGTCGCCGGTCCGCAGCCGGCGGCATTTCTCGTGTTAGCGGTGATTGGAAGTTTTCAATTGCTGAGTTCCGCAGGCCGGTGCGGATCCGTGCCAATCAGCCCATTGAATCGGTGAGGGCAGGCCGTTCGGGAAAACCTGGTCAGATTCCAGCAGAGCGTCGAACAGTTTAGTGTAGAGACCTTGCCGGCTCGCTAATCTGTCCTTGCGCATCCGAAGAAAATCGAACCGGAATGGAGAAAACCGTTCGGCCTCGCGCAAGAAAGCCGCCGAATAGAATTCCCGGGAATCTGCTACCGCTCCTATGATCAGCGATCTCCAGCTCATCTTCAGCAATGCCTTGAAAACCGCGGTGCCTCCGGGTAAACTATCCATGCGCATCCCCACATGGTCACTGAAATTCAAGAGTTGGATTGTGAGCCCATCCAGCGGCCTGCCCTCAGCGGCCGCGCATGAGAATAGGGTCATCGACCGCCGCCGCAGGTCCTCACGCACATCCTGCAAGTCGTCGCCTAATTGCAACAACACACCCCAGTCAAATGCGAACCGGCTTTCCTGATTCCTCAGGGAGCCATACGCAAGACACGCATCGGCCAACACAGAGCTGCCTCCTTTGGCACAACTCACCCGCAAGCATTCGACATTCGAATGGGAACGGGCAGCGTGGATTTGTCCGACGCTCTGTTCCTGGGCCCGATGGATTGCTAGTAAACACTCGAAAACATGCGGATAACCAGCCCGCGGATATTGCGTTTCAATTAAAGCGATTAAGGCGCATAAGGTGCGCTCCCGATGATCTTCTGGAGGCAGTTTCTCTCCCACTAATCGCCGGCGAAAGCGGCGGCTGAATCTCAGCTTTACGTCGCCCGAAAGATCGTCGTCATCGAGAAGATTGTCGCTATACGGGTAGAGCAAGCTATATCCAAGTATCGAAGGCGTAAGCGCCAAAGGAACTCCAAGGAGAGGTTGCAACCCACAGGCGGTCCAGGCATTGCGGGCTGCCTGGATGATGTCTGCCATGCTTAACGCAGGGTCGAACCGGCGCGCCCATCTAGCGAGCGATGTGCCGATTGGCAGAAATTCGTTCGTCAGCAACTCGGTCGCTACCCCATCTAGGCAGAGAGCTTTAGCAGAAAACTGTGCAAACGAAGCGACGATACGGTCTTCCACACCTCTTTTTTGTTCTTCGGTTATAGGCGGTGGCCGCAAGGCATCCTCAACCTCCAGCAACGCCTCGTCATAGGCGTCCTCATTTACCTTTTGCGCTTCCCTGCTGTACTGTCGAGCTCCAGGCGCCGAATTGCCTGCACTGTCCTGCCAAACATCCACAGTTTCATCGGTTTGCGTCTCCACCCATGCCCAATCGTAGGTTTCCATCTGCTTCTCATAACGAGTTTTTTTGGATGTTTGTTCGCGCTCGAATCAGACTACAAGTGAGTTGGTCCCAGTTATTGCTCGCCGGGCACAAAGTACGCGGCTTCACATTCATGGCGAGCATAGCGCGGCGTCGAGATAGAGTCCGCGAACTATTAGCTTAGATCTTGTTAGCCGCGATTCCGAGGGAGCCTCTCAGCGTCCTAAAAAGCCCGGGAGGTGCGATGATCCACGTCAGACGTTCGTCAACGTGGCCGCCGATAATGACCCGCAACAGTCTCTTTCCCTTGTTGAACTTGCCGCTCTTCTTGCCACGCCATTTCTGCGCGCAGCGTGTCACCGCAGGCTGATATACTGACGCACTTACCACCATGCGAACCCTCTTTCTATTTCTGATCCTGAGCATGACATGCGCCGGTCAACGTGGAGGAGACCGCGGCGGAAGGGGCGGCGACGAACCCGGCGACCCGGTTGCCGGTTCGTTCGGCGGTCTGCGCCTCCGATCCATCGGACCCGCGTCGGCTTCCGGCCGCGTCACCAGCTTCGCCGTCAATCCCGAAAATCCCGCGCAATATTTCGTCGGCGTCGCGTCCGGCGGCGTGTGGAGAACGGTCAACAACGGCGTCACCTGGACCCCTGTGTTCGATAACGAAGGCTCCTATTCCATAGGAACGGTCACGCTCGATCCGAAAAATCCGTCAACCGTCTGGGTCGGAACCGGCGAGAACAACAGCCAGCGCAGCGTGAACTGGGGCGACGGAATCTATCGTTCGGACGACAGCGGGCGAAGCTGGCGCAATCTGGGTTTGAAGGATTCCCAGCACATCGCTCGCATCGTGATTGACCCGCGCAACTCGAACGTGGTCTATGTGGCGTCTCAAGGCCCCCTTTGGTCTCCCGGCGGCGACCGCGGAGTCTTCAAAACGATCGACGGCGGAAAGACCTGGAAGAATGTTCTGACCATCAGCGAGAACACGGGCGTCACCGATATCGCCATCGATCCCGTTAATCCGGATCGGCTGCTGGCCGCGTCCTATCAACGGCGGCGCCACCAGTGGACGCTGATCGACGGCGGACCAGAATCGGCCATCTACAAATCCGACGACGCCGGCAATTCCTGGAGAAAGATTCGCTCCGGCTTGCCGACTGGCGATCTGGGTCGCATCGGCATCGCTTTTTCTCCCGCCCAGCCGCACCTGGTGTATGCCAAGATCGAGGCGGCGAACAATCAAAGCGCCTTCTACCGGTCGGCCGACAGCGGCGAATCGTGGGAGAAGCGAGCCGCGTTCGAAGGCACGCCGATGTATTACGGCCAGATCGTCGCCGACCCGAAGAATCCCGAAAAATTCTACGCGGCCGACACCAATTTTCGCGTGTCCGATGACGGTGGGCGCACTATTCGCGCCTTGGGCGACCGCAACAAGCACGTCGATTCGCATACTATCTGGGTGGATCCGCGCAACACCGATCACATTTTCGTCGGCTGCGACGGCGGCGTTTACGAATCCTGGGACGGTGGCCAGTTCTGGCAGTTCAAAGCGAATCTGCCCACGCTTCAGTTCTACGATGTCGATGTCGATTACGCGAAGCCGTACTATCACGTCTACGGAGGAACGCAGGACAACTTCAGCTGGGGCGGACCCGCGGCCACCCGTAACATCAACGGCATCATGAATTCGGATTGGTACGTCACCACCGGCGGCGATGGCTTCGTTTCGCGCGTAGATCCAGCCGATCCAGACACCGTGTACGCCGAATCGCAGGGCGGAGGACTGGTCCGCTACAATCGCAAAACCGGCAGCCGCATCAATATCAAACCCATCGAAGCCAAGGGCGAGCCGCCGCTGCGCTGGAACTGGGACGCGCCGCTCATCGTCAGCCCGCACGACCATCTGCGGCTGTATTTCGGCGCGAACGTCTTGTTCCGCAGCGACGATCGAGGCAATACCTGGAAGGCCATCAGCCCCGATCTGACGCGCGGCCTGGACCGCAATGCGCTGCCGGTGATGGGCAAGATCTGGGGCCCGGACGCCGTGGCGAAAAACGCGTCCACCGCGTTCTATGGCAACATCAGCGCGATTTCTGAATCCCCCAAGCGCGCAGGATTGCTGTTCGTCGGAACCGATGACGGCCTCATCCAGGTTCACGACGACGAAGGCGGGGCATGGCGCAAGGCCGATTTGTCCGCGCTGCCGGAACACATATACGTGCAGCGGCTGCTGACCTCGCAGCACGATGAGAACGTCGCCTATGCCGCGCTTGAGAATCATCAGAACGGCGATTTCAAACCCTACCTCATGAAAACCGCCGATCGCGGCAAGACCTGGACCAATATCTCGGCCGGGTTGCCTCAAAACGGACCCGTCCTGTCCATCGCCGAGGATTTCGTAAATCCGAAACTCTTGTTCGCGGGCACCGAATATGGCCTTTATTTCTCGATCGACGGCGGCGACAAGTGGACGCGACTGCGCGGCGGACTACCCACCATCGAAGTCCGCGACATGGTGATCCAGAAGCGCGAAAGCGACCTGGTGCTCGCGACCTTCGGGCGAGGATTCTACGTGCTCGACGATTATTCGCCGCTCCGCACGGCGACGCCCGAGAACCTCAAGGAAGAAGCAGTTCTGTTTCCGGTGGAGAATGCCCTCGAGTACGTGCAGGCGTCACCGCTCGGCGGCCGCGGTAAAGGATTCCAGGGTGAGAATTTTTACACCGCCAATAATCCCCCGTTCGGCGCTACGCTGACGTATTATTTGCGCGACGCCCTGCGCACCCGAACCCAGATGCGCCGCGATGCCGAGCGGGAAGCCGAGCGACAGAGGGAGCCAATCCACTATCCGACCGCGGACGAACTGCGCGCCGAGGCCGAGGCCGAACCCCCGGCCATCGAGATCACCATTAGCGATGCGTCCGGCAAAGTGATTCGCCGCATGACCGGTCCGATGGATCGCGGCATGCATCGCGTGACCTGGGATCTCCACGGATTTCCCGCGACTCTTCCTGGCGAGGGCGGCGGTCGTGGAGGCCGCGGCGGCGGCGCCCCGGTCGATGACGAAGGTGGAGGACTCTTTAACGCCGGCGGAGGCCATTTCGTCCCAGCCGGTAAATATAAGGCGGTGCTCGCCAAGCGAGTGGACGGCAAAACCACATTGCTCGGATCCGCGCAGACCTTCGAGGTGATCAACGATGGTGGCACGCCCCCCATCGATTTCCTGGACAAGGTCACCCGGCTTCAGGGCGCGGTCAGCGGAGCCCTCGAAGCAGCCAACACTGCCAGGCAGCGCCTGACGATCATCAAACGCGCCCTGGAGGAGTCGGCTGCCGACTCGAAATTGATGGAGGAACGCAACACGCTCGAGCGCCGTCTGGAGGTGGTGCTGACGGTCTTATCGGGCGACCAGGCTCTGCGCGGCCGCCGCGAAAACGTTCCGCCGTCGATTTCGCAACGGGCGAACGGGGTGGCGAATGAGACTCGTGGATTACTGGAGCCGCCCACCAGAACCCAGCAGGAGCAATACGCGATCGCCGCGGCGGAGTTCGAGCAGGAATTGCCGAAGCTGCGGACGCTGGTCGAAACGGACCTGAAAAAGTTCGAACAGAAACTAGACGCAGCTCATGTCCTGCTGACGCCGGGTCGGTTTCCGGAGTTTCGTCAGCAATAAGCTGACGAAGAGGGCAGGGCCGCCTGTTGTCTTCACCAGGCAGATGAAGGTACGGGTCGAACACGGAAGTCACGGAGTTCAGACGCGCCACTAACTAGTTCTGAGAGATAGGCAATCCGACTGAGAAGTCGTCGATAGTCCTTGCTATCTGGCTGATGTTTTCCGCAATTCAACTTCCCACATCCGACATCTTGGGTACTTCGTGAAGGTGGTTTCGCAACATGAAACGGATTTCTAAACCCTTCGCAACTAGGCAAGGCCGGAGGGCTATGAAAACCGATCGGGCCGCCGCGATCGGTGAACTGTCTAGACTCTACGCCGTCTCTCTTTGGCGAACTTGTAGCCGCAAATTTCTCTCACTCCTTACCGGCCAGTCTGACGCTTGAGATCTCTGGCCGCCTTCTCCGCCCCACGGATCTCAAAGGGTCTGCCTCGTGTCCTCATAATCCGAAGTTCAGGCTCACTCCTGCCTGGCCTCGGAGCGATCAGATCTGCATCGTCCTCTGATGGCAACCAACTTATAGTTTCCTGGGGGTAGGTTCGGAAATGAATACACACCGTCTTTGTGGGCCGAGGGCTCTTATACTGAAAAACATAGAGAGCGTTCTATGAAGTTCCTCTGCATCGCGGCCCTCTCAATCGCTATCTCCGGCGCGGCGTTTGCGCAGGACTCGCTCGCCACCGCGTCGGTCCGCCCTGCGGCATCAGAAGCCGATGGCAGCTATTGCCGCGGTGGCCCTGACACCGCCGATCCCGGAAATTTCAAGTGCCGCGACGCGCCGCTGATGCTGTTGATCTGTCTCGCCTACCAGGTGCAGTATTATCAGGTTTCCGGGCCGCATTGGTTGGAGGAGGACGGATACGACATCGATGCGATCGTTTCGCCCCGCGTCACCAGAGCGCAGTTCCTGCTGATGTTTCAGAACCTGCTGGTTTCGCGTTTCCATCTGGCGCTTCATCATGCGTCCAAGGAAGGGACGGTCCATGTTTTGCTCCTCGCAAAGAGCGGGATGAAGATGCAGCGCGATGAAGCGGGCGCTCCGAGCTTCGACGTCACTACCAAGGAAGAGAGCGTCGTCGTCACCGGCAAAAGGCAGCCGATCAGCGCTCTAGTTGGCTTCCTGTCCTTGAAGATGGGCGTGAGCGGTCCGGTGATCGATGAAACTGGCCTGACCGGCGAGTACAACTTCACGTTAGAGTACACACCCGCGGAAATTCTCACCGGCGCGCGGTATCGGATTTCTTTATTCGACGCACTCCAAACCCAACTAGGGCTGAAACTTGAGAATAAAAGAGGTCCGATCGACGTTCTGGCGATCGATTATGTCGAAAAAAAATAGTTGGACGAACAGCTAAACGCAATTCCCATCAAAGCGCCGGCCAGTCGCCGATTGATGAGCGCGGATGTTTAGGGGGAACGGAACGGTGTTCGGCGGTACTGTAGCGCTGACAGACGGCTGGGTCATCAAATAAGCGTAGAGCGCCGCGACGTCCTCGTCCGATAATTCGGTGTAAACGTTGTAAGGGAAGGCAGCAAAGAGATGAGATCCGTCTTGAGCGACGCCCTCGCGCACGGCGCGCCCAAAGGCATCCAGTGACCAGAGACCTATTCCGGTCTTTGGGTCGGGAGTGATGTTGCTCCCGTAGATGATCCCGAATGGCGTGTTTACTCCGTATCCACCGGCAAATGGCTGTCCGCCCAGCCGGGTATGACACGACACACAGTGGCCAACCGCGGCCAACATTTCGCCTTTGCTGATAGACTCATCCGTGAAGCTTGCTGGGTTCGGGCGCTCAATGGGGGCAATAGCGGGTCGCCACGACAACAAGACGAAACCCAGCAGGCCCAAGAAAGCTGCGCCGATCACGACAATTACGGTGCGACGAATCATTGCGTCCTCCCCTGAGTCGGGTTCCGCCGTGGGCGCAACCGCCGGTATTCAGATGTTCTCAAGCCAAAGTCGGGCGCGTCGTACACAAGGCCTCTTTTACCGGTCGCCTTTGGCGAAGGGCAATTCGCGTGCCACTGTTCCCGCAACACGAGGAAATCATTTGCTTCGGGAATTCAAGGAGATTGTAGAACTCAGCGAGTCTCGAACTAGCTACTGAAACGTGAACTTTGATGTAGTGGCGAAATACCGTGACGAAATATCGCCCTTGGGTAGGCTGCCAATCGTCGCTGCCGGAAGCTGCACGGGGCCAGATTGCTGTCCACGTGCAGCTCGAGTCAACACACTGATCAGCCCAATGATCAGCGAATAACTGATGCCGGGCGTCATGTCTCCTAACTCCGGTAGAGAGTCTTCACGCTTTCGTGAAGCTTCATGGCCAACGGCGAGGCGGCATATTTGTCAGTCACAACCTCGATGTACGCGGCTTGGTCGTCCTGAGACGCGGTTTTCAGGGCCTCATCGAATTCTCCGCAGGTAGTGACGCGGGCCGTAAACCAGCCGGTGCATCCAAGCGCGTTCGGTAGCTCCGAGTACCGCCATTGAGCAAGATCGTTGTAGGAAGAGTCGGGGTTCTCGCAGAGCAAGCGCTCGATTAAATAGCCCAAATTATTGAGCACGAAAACGATTGGCCTCAGCCCGCGTCGGCCGAATTGAGCGATCTCCTGGGCCGTCAGTTGATGGGAGCCTTCCCCCGTAATCAAGACGACACGACGGTGAGGTGCCGCGACTGCTGCCCCAAAAGCCGCGGGCGTCGCCCATCCAATCGCACCCCACAAACTTTGGTTGTAAAACTTCGCGCCCTTCGGCATGCGTGCAAAAGCCATTCCCATCGAAGAAGTCCCGGTCTCAGTTACAACAATGTCGTCCGGTTTGATGAATTGCTCCCAGCGGGGATAAAGCGCGTCTGCAGTAATCGGATCGTTGGCGGCGCCCTTTACCGGTCCCAACGACCCTGCTTGAAGTGGTGGGTTTTCATTTCGTTTGGTAACGCGCAGCGCGAGTTCGGCGAGGACGTCTTTCATTTCGATGTTCGGGTACACCTTTGTTCCCACATGAGCGCGATGGTGACGAATATTGATGGTCTTTTCCGGGTCAAGATGGAACGTAAAGGCTCCGGTATTGAAGTCGGAGAAAATGGAACCGATCAGAACAACCCTGTCACACGATTCAACGAACTCACGAACTGCTTCGTCCATGAGCTTTCCGTCGTACATGCCAAGGTATGCTGACTGTTGCTCTTCAAGTGCGGTTTTGTCCGCTAACATGGTGGCGAAGGGGAGGCCGGAAGCATCCACGAACGCCTGGACTGCGTCCTCCAACCCCGCACGATTCGCCAAGAACCCCGGCAGAATGCACGCGGTCTTGGCTGCCCGAAGAGCTTCGATGATTTTAGCCACCGCCATTTCAAGCGATGCAGGGTCGCTCTTTGGTGGATCGAGCGGCGCTGAATTGCTCACGATAGGCTGGTTCGCGACATCTGTCGGGAACGCCATATAGACGGGTCTGCAATGATAAAGTGCCTCCGCAATCAGTCGTTCCGTTTCGTAAGCCACGTTTTGCGGTGTCATTATCGCGCTGGCACAAACGACTGGTTCGGCCATTTTGCGAAAGAAATCGAATTCTCCGTTTCCCAACGTGTGGTGCACGATGGCTCGCGCGGCTTGTGTCGGCAGATTCGGCATCCCTACCAGATGGAAGACCGGTACATGCTCCGCATAGGCTCCGCCGATTCCGCAGATTGCACTCAATTCGCCGACGCCATAAGTCGTGTTCAGGGCGGCGATCCCGTGAATGCGGCCGTACCCGTCGGCTGCGTAAGCGGCATTCAGTTCGTTGGAGCATCCTACCCACTCGATTCCCGGGTCGCGTCCGATGGCGTCCTCTATCGGGAAAGCAAAGTCGCCGGCAACGCCGAATACTTTGGATATTCCGATGTCCTTAAGCCTCGACAACACATGCCCGATTACGGTTGTCGGCGACTTTGTTGAATCTTGCAATATTTCTTTGCTTAACACTGCTTCTTTTGTTGGAGCGGATACACGCGACATGACTTGATCTCCTTAGAGTTGTTGGTTAGAGTTCTAAAAGCATTCTGTGTGTGAAACGAATCGGGAGTAGCACCTCATCTAACGCGCTTTTTTCATAAGTCAATGACATGCTTCGAATGCCGAAGACCCGCCACAGGTCGTCCTCACTCCTGCATCTGCTGGAACTCAGTCAATAAATCGGCACTCGTTTTGCTGTACGGTGATTTACTCCATTTCTTTCAGAGCTGATCTCCGTGAGCGTCAGACGTTTCTGCCTACCCGCGCCCGCCGCGCGATCCAGCGCCCGCCTTCGCGTCTAATCGAATCGCTCATGGCCACCCTGAGAATGCACCGCACTACTTTCACCCATTCTTCGAGAGCCGATCAGTTCAATCTGCGTCGAGATGAGCTGTGGTCACTTTGTTCCGTTATGCATATTCGCCACTCACCCGTTCGCACGCGCTGGGCCAAGATGGACAATGCGGCTTTCGCGTGATTAGAGAAGCTATGGACTACACACGCAGGGCCCCACCGGGCAACCGGGTGTCCAATAGATGACGCGCTGTTGAAATGCCGCCCATGATAACGCGCGCAGCCGACCATAAACCGTTCTTTCTTTTTCGGCTGCTTTCGTGCTTATGGAGAGCGGCACACAACCCACACAGGGGCGACTTATGAATCTCGTTGACAGAACCCTGATAAACCTCGGCATTCTCAGGGATGATATCGATTACCATTTTGTGCGCGCGTCAATGGTGATCGTTTTTGCGTTTTTTGGCTATCAGAAATGGTTCAACTATGAGACACAAGCCCTGATTCCTTTCATAACACATGGGCCTTTGATCTTTTGGATGTACCGCGTCTTCGGCATTCGGGGAGCCACTTGGTTCTTGGGAGCTGCTGAATGGACCTTTGGGCTGCTGTTGTTGCTGGGATTCTGGAATAAACAGCTCGGGATTATAGGGGCCATCGGTTCATGTTTTTCCTTCATCGCGACCTTCACGACTCTTCTGTTTTTTCCCAACGGCTGGGAGCCGTCTGCCGGCGGTTTTCCGGCAATGACTGAAGGCACTGCGTCCCTCATGAAAGATCTCGTGTTGCTCGCCGCATCCTTCTATTTGTTGAGGCAGGATGTACTTAGAGTGGAATCTGCGCGCGAGTCGAGTGCGAGCCTGCAAGACATAGCATCCGTAAAGAAACAGTTTTGAGGCCTGTAACGCCTGACTATAGCTTCGGAAACCAAGAACACTATTACGTCGCGGGCAGCGCATGCCGCACGTCAGCGCACCGAAAACGTTCTGTCTTAATGCACTGCGACCCCGGACCTTCGGCCCAGCTCGCGGTTCGAGGGCCTCGTCAGCAAGGCAATGAGACTGGTGGTGAACGACGCGCGCTCTCGAATGTCAGTGAAAGCCAAGCGATTAGAGCGTCACTCCGACCTGCCGCCGGCTAGAACGCCGTCGAAGTTAGCCAGCAAGGTTGATTTCCGACTCCTCGCCCGTACAGTTTTTCGGGAATCACCAGCCGGTCTGGTATGTCCTGCTCGCCAAGCGGAATATCAATCCAGCCCCTCATTTCCCGTTCATCAAGACAGCGCCGAAGATCACTCGCAGCGAACCTGGACCTCTGAGAGCGATAACGCCGAGAGCGGTGACCTCATTCTAGCCCGCAAGATCGATTCCGAGCCGTTTCACGCGAAACTCCAAGCTTTTTCATTTTGGCAATTAACGTAGTCCGTTTGATGCCGAGCCGGGCAGCAGCGCCCGCGCTGCCACCCATAACCCAATTACTCTCTTCAAGTACTTTCAGGATGTGATCGCGATCCGCCTCAGCGAGTGTCACGGGCTCCGTCAGAATCGGCGTGACTGATGGGAGGGAGGGGACCTGAAGCACGTCGCCCCTAGTCACAATTACTGCTCGTTCGATGAGATTCTGCAACTCCCGAATATTTCCGGGCCACGGGTACCGCACTAAGGTCTCCATTGCATGCATGGGAATCTTCGAGATCTGTTTAGACATTTGTTGGGCGAACTTCTGAACGAAATGCGCTACAAGCGGGGGAATGTCGGCCAAACGCCGTCGTAGTGGTGGAATGGAGATAGGAAACACATTGAGCCTGTAATATAAGTCCATTCGAAACTCTTTCTCGGCGATCATAGCAGAGAGATCCTGATTAGTAGCAGCCACTACGCGGACATCCATGCGATGAGTTCGGGTGCCGCCCAGTCGTTCGAACTCGTGCTCTTGCAATACTCGCAGCAGTTTCGCCTGTATGCCGAGGGGCATGTCGCCTATTTCATCCAGAAACAGCGTGCCTCCGTCCGCCGCCTCGAATCGTCCTATCCGCTGAATTACAGCACCGGTGAATGCGCCTCTCTCATGGCCAAAGAGTTCGCTTTCCAGCAGGTCTACTGGAATCGCGGCGCAGTTCAGCGTAACGAATGGGCGGGTCCGGCGTTCACTTTGCCTATGGATCGCGCGCGCGATCAGTTCCTTACCCGTTCCTGTTTCGCCTTGGATGAGAACTGTGCAGGCCGTGGGGCCCACAGTCTGGACGTGCTCCAACACTAAATGCATTGAACGAGTTGACCCTATAATGCCTTCAAAGCCATCGCAACAACATCCCTCCCGCCAGAAGATTTCGAGTTCCTCGTCGAGGCCTACAGACAATCCAACGGATGAATGGGCGCGCTCGTCGCTCCGAAAACTCGAAACCGAACCGAAACCCATTACGGCTGCTCTTTCCATTTGGCCCTCCCTTTAAAGGCTGATTGTGCTCTCGGTTGTGTTTTCTCGAAACCCTCATTAGGAGTGCAAAGGACTAACTGGATGGACAGAGTTTGATTTGCGCCTTTTAAGGTACAGCTCTCTAAAGCTCCGGAGGCTCGATATGCTTTCTGCCGAAGAGCCGGGCATCCAACGACCAAGCGCCAGGGCCGATCATCGCCAGGCTTGCGCCAAGGACGCCGAGAATGGCCGGAAAAGCGGCGCTGTTAGGGACCGAAAACGCAATCCACGCCTCCACTATCGCTGCTAGAACTCCAGCCACCGGGGTCCATAAGCCTGCTACCAGTAAAACTCCGGCAAGCGCTCCTATACTTTGCGGCACTACGGTCCCGCAAACCGGCTTCGCACTCAGGCAGCCGGCGCAAGAATAAAGCAACGCAGCTCCTAACAGTAGCCGTTGCGTGAAAAGACCTCCGCCTGGCCAGCCGTCGGCGAAGGTCGAAAACAGTCGTTGCACAGTGTTTCCCTAACCAGCCTAAGAGAACTGCAACAGAAACGAAACGTCCGACAGAGGGATTTCGTGATTACCCTTTTGAGGGATTTTAGAAGTCGATGATCCCGCGCTTCAGCGCGATTGTGACCGCATGCGTCCGGTCGTTCGCGCTAAGCTTGTCCAGGATTCTCCTGATGTGGCTTTTCACGGTCTCCTCGGTGATCGCAAGGCGGGCAGCGATTTCTTTATTGGCGTTTCCGCGTGCGATGAGTCCTAGAACCTCAAGTTCCCGCGCGGTCAGAGCTCCTTCCCCGGCATGCTCGGCCAATTCCGCCGCTATCTCAGGTGGGATTCGCTTTTGCCCCGCGTAAACCGTCCGGATGACATCCACCAACTCGCGATTGACCCGACCCTTTAGCAGGTAGCCTCGCGCGCCGGCTTTCAGAGCCCGGGTCACCTGGACATCACCCGTATAGGTGGTTAGAACGATGATTCGAGCCTCTGGAAACTCGCTGCGAATTTCGATAAGGGCCTCAATGCCACTCATCTCTGGCATTTGGAGGTCCATCAATGTAATATCCGGATGATACTGCTTGAATTGCTTGATTGCCTCGACTCCGGTCGCGGCCTCCGCGATCATTTTCATGTCCGGTTCATCGTTCACCAGCCCGGCGATGCCGTTCCGCAGCAGCGCATGATCGTCCGCGGTAAGGATTCGAATCAGCCCGGAATTACTCACAGAACGTCCTTCTTTCGGAAAAACCCGAGTCGGCGCTCAGCCTTAGATTTCGCATACGCTCTTGAGGCCGGTACCGTCAACTCGACTTCCGTACCCGCCCCAGTTTCACTCCAGAAATCCAATCGCGCTCCGATCCGTGTCGCGCGCTCCCGAGCTCCCGGCAGGCCCCAGTGCCCGGCCCTCGCGCCTTCCGTCATAATATCCCGATCGATGCCTTTTCCATCATCGCGAATCCTCAAGCGGAGCTTTCGATTGTCGTACCGGATTTCGGCTTCAATATGGCTCGCTTGCGAGTGACGGAAGGCATTTCGCAGCACCTCGCGCCCGATTCTGTAGACCTCGTCTTGGAGAATCGGCGACAAACTCCGGTGAGGTCCTTCTACAGTCACACGGAATATCGGCGGAGTTCCATTGGCATCCTGCGCCTTTGCCAGTTCCTGACCGGCGACCGTGAGTAGATGCTCCAAATCACCCTGAGGAGTGACCGTCGGCCGGAGATCCTGAATCGCATCCCTGCCCTCAACAATAGCCTGCTCGGCGCCGCCAATTGCGTTATCGAGAGTTCGGATCGCCTCTTCGGTGCTGCGGGAAAAATGGTTGCGGGCCCTTTGCATCTGGATCAGGGAAGCTTGAAAGCTCTGCAGCAGCGTATCATGCAAATCACGGGCGATGCGCGCACGCTCCGACAGCCGCTCATCGAAACGGGCATGTAGGCCGCGGGCAACTTGGCGCATCCGGATCTGGTAGGTCGTCCACGCTATCAGGAGACCCGCCAAAACAAACGAAGCGTAAAACCAATAAGTTTGAAACCAGGCTGGGGCGACGCTGAACTCCAGAGTCGCGCCGGCCTCGTTCCACACGCCATTGTTATTAGCTGCGGTCACGCGAAAAACATAATCTCCCGGCTGGAGGTTTGAGTATTGCACCTCGCGGTTGTTGGCGACCTCCCGCCAGTTGCGATCCTGCCCTTGGAGCTGGTAACGAAACCGAACTTTTTCCGGCTCGATAAAACTGAGTGCAGTGTAATCAATCTTAAGATCGCGGATTCGGGGTGGAAGGCGTAGTCCGTTCGACGCATCGTAGGTTTTGCCATTCGCGGTAATTCGTTCGATATGCACCGGTGGCGTAGTCTCGTTACTCGGGAGATGCTGCGGATCAAGTACGCTTGCGCCCCCCAATCCTTGGAACCACATTTTCCCATCTGAAGATCTGGTCACTTGGGAGCCTGCACGAAAGCTGATGGGTTCATTCGGCACTCCGTCGGAGCTGTCGAAAACTGTTGTTTTGACCGTCCGTTGAGTATCGGCGGCCCACGCAACCAACTCGGTGCGCCCTATGCGAACCAGACCGCAGCTCATGTGGAGCCAGAACGAGTGGTTCTCGTCTTGCGTGATCCAACGAATCCCGTCGCAGGGCAGGCCATTCTTGCTGGTTAGTCTCAGAACCCTGCCATTCTTGATTCGGCTTAAGCCACCCTCTGTTGCCGCCCAAACGGTATCATCTGTCTCGATGTACAGCGCACTAACCGTGCCACCGCCCAACCCTTCCGCGCGTCCGTAGGTCTCTTTGATTTGACCCTCGCTGAAATACGCGACTCCACCCCCGTCAAATCCAAGCCACAGCCCGCCAGTCGAGCGATCAGCCGCTAAAGACTGCGCACCGTCTTTGTGGCCGATGCTGAGCCAGGAAATTCGCTGAACAGTTCCGTCCTTTGATAGCCGCAGCAAACCTTGGTCTTGGTTCGCGATCCAGAGATTCCGTTGTGCGTCCTGGCTAACGGAAGAAACAAGTCCCCCCGGAATGCCGCTTATCGGCACAAACCGGCCATTCTCCATGTAGCCGAAGGCGTCCGGCGTCGATACCAGGATTCGGCCAGCATTGTCCGCAAAAACAAACACGGGTACATGATCTGGCAACCCGCGATCGGCCACGTAGCGCACTGGTAACCATACAGTCGTTGATTGTGATTTGTGATCGTCGGCTCGACCGTAAATCGTCACTTCTCCATGACTCCACGCCCTCAAACCATCTTTGGTGCCCATCCATATACTTTCATCTCTACCCGCCACCACCGAGTCCCACCCGGGGACGGTTCC
>Ga0210388_10000212_pt1 | contig 54585 bp, 49 predicted proteins | sample IncBWC19OmetaG_FD_155485 | JGI IMG/M metagenome (GOLD analysis project Ga0210388, IMG submission 155485) | Forest soil microbial communities from Barre Woods Harvard Forest LTER site, Petersham, Massachusetts, United States - Inc-BW-C-19-O ... | reverse complement strand
TTTCTTCACATCACCCGGTCCGTACTTGGCGCGGAATTTCTCGACAACAGACGAAACCTGGCTTCGATCCGTAACAGGAACACCCTGAAAATCAGCTCCTGCGCCATGCACTTCGATCCGAATGGATGGGTGATCGAGGAGGTTCTTATACCACTGTGTGTCCGAGCCTCGCACCGGCAGAAGACAAAGCGTGTCATCGTCCAATGCGAACCAGACTGGCTGTGAAATAGTCCGTCCAGACTTTCTTCCCGTCACACTCAGGTCAATTTCGCGGTCCTGGGAGAGGCGGTCTTTCAGTGCATCTTGCGGCTTTGGCATGTGCCTCCGTTTCAGCGATTGCTCATCCGCTCCATGTGTTCGGGATAGTGAGCGCCTTACTTAGTCAGCTCCCCGGTGTCGTTCTCGGTTTATTCAGATTTGAGAGAAGCCATATCGATCGAGAAGCGATATTTCACATCGGACTTCAGCAGCCGCTCGTAGGCTTCATTCACCTTCTGGATCGGGATCACCTCAATATCCGAAGTGATATTGTGCTTCCCGCAGAAATCCAGCATCTCCTGAGTTTCGGCGATACCACCGATAGGCGAACCTGAAATGCTGCGGCGACCCATGATCAGACTGAAGACCGAAACTGCAAGCGGTTTTTCGGGTGCGCCAACCATAACGATATGGCCATCACGCCGCAGCAGATTGAGGTAAGCGTTTATATCGTGCTCGGCGGAGACAGCGTCGAGAATGAAGTCGAAGCTGCCAGCATGTTTCTGCATCTCGTCCGCATTTTTCGAGAGGATGACCTCGTCAGCTCCAAGGCGTAGCGCATCATCCTTTTTGTTCGGCGACGTTGTGAACACAACAACGTGGGCTCCGAGCGCATCTGCAAACTTCACGCCCATATGGCCTAGCCCTCCGAGCCCGACGATGCCAACCTTCTTGCCCTTCGAGACGCCCCAATGATGCATCGGCGAGTACGTTGTTATTCCCGCGCACAACAGAGGAGCGGCGCCCGCGAGATTCAGATTTTCTGGGACGTGCAGGACGAACCTTTGATCGACGACGATACCTTCAGAGTAGCCGCCGTACGTGACGCCTCCCAGATGCTTATCGGGGAAATTGTAAGTTAACGTGAAATTCGGGCAGAACTGCTCGAGACCCGCTTGGCACTCGGGACAGGTGCGGTCCGAGTCCACCATGCAGCCGACAGCGGCAAGATCACCGAGCTTGAACTTCTTGACCACGGCGCCGACTTTCGTGACTCGGCCGACAATTTCATGCCCGGGAACGCAGGGGTATACAGTTGGCATCACGCCGCTCCACTCGTTGCGGACCTGGTGCAGATCGGAGTGGCAGATGCCGCAAAAAAGAATTTCGATCTGCACGTCGTTTTCTGTCGGATCGCGCCGTGTAATCGTGGCCGATGCAACAGGTGATGTCGCACTTGCAGCCGCATACGCTTTTGCTTTGTACATAAATTCTCCTAGTTTTTTGACACTTGATTCGATTCGACATTTAGTCCTAAGGTAAGCCGCTCAGCGGTCGACCATTTTCTGCAAGTGCTCCGGATACCGCGCGCCCTCAACCTTGATTTTGGATGCGGCACTGTCGATTTCGGTCAAATCGTCCCTTGTGAGCTTGATGTTTGCCCCCCCAAGGTTCTCCTCCAGGCGCGACACCTTGCTCGTGCCTGGAATCGGAACCATCCAGGGCTTCTGCGCCAGGAGCCATCCCAGCGCGATCTGCGCCGGCGTCGCCTTCTTCTGTTCCGCAATTCTGCCCAGCAGATCCACAACCGCCTGATTTGCTTTCCGCGCCTCGGGCGAAAAACGCGGCACGATGTTGCGGAAATCGGAACTGTCGAACGTGGTCTTTTCGTCGATCTTCCCGGTGAGGAAGCCCTTCCCCAACGGACTGAATGGCACAAAACCAATTCCGAGCTCTTCCAGCGTCGGTATTACTTCCGCTTCAGGTTCTCTCCACCACAATGAATATTCGCTTTGTAGCGCGGTCACAGCCTGAACAGCGTGCGCGCGACGGATGGTCTTGACTCCCGCTTCCGAAAGCCCAAAGTGCTTTACCTTGCCTTGCTGAATTAATTCTTTCACCGCTCCCGCAACGTCTTCGATCGGCACGTCTGGGTCAACGCGGTGCTGATAAAACAAATCGATGACTTCCGTCTTGAGGCGTTTCAACGAAGCTTCCGCGACTTCCTTGATGTGCGCAGGCCGGCTGTCCAGTCCGGCCATCTTGCCGGTGGCGGGATCAATTTTGAATCCGAACTTGGTGGCGATCGCCACTTGCTCGCGGAAAGGAGCGAGAGCTTCACCTACGAGTTCTTCGTTTGTGAACGGGCCATAGACTTCCGCAGTATCGAAGAATGTGACGCCGCGTTCGACTGCCGCCCGAATCAGCGTGATCCCGTCCTTTGTTTCCACGGCAGGGCCGAAGCCGAAGCTCAGTCCCATACAGCCCAGCCCAAGAGCTGAAACTTCCAAGCCGCTTTTTCCAAGTTTGCGCTTTTGCATTGTTTCTCCTTCCAAACGTTTCTATTATTCCGAGATTAGAATCAAACGTCGTCGAAGCGGTAGCCCATACCGACCGCGCCACCTTCCCGGCGATTCATGATTGATCGATCTGCTGCATATGCTTTTCGGACAAACGGACACCTCGCACTCTTATTGCAGAGAAGGCGCTTTCAATCTCACCAAGATCCGTAGGCGTCAGATCAATCTTGATCGCTCCCAGGTTTTCGTCCAGGTGATCCTCTCGGCGTGTACCTGGTATTGGAACAATCCACGGCTTCTGTCCCAACAGCCACGCGAGTGCGATCTGAGCCGGTGTTGCATGCTTTTTTTCTGCAAATTGTTTGAGCAAATCAACGACGGGAGCATTCGCTGTTAAAGAATCAGGAGAAAAGCGCGGAAACTCAGATCGAAGGTCCGTTTTCAGGTCCAACTTTGTCCGAGCGTCTATTTTCCCAGTCAGAAAACCTTCTCCGAGCGGGCCCCATGGGACGAAGCCGATTCCCAACTCATTACAGGCTTCAAGCACGCCGTTTTGTTCTGGATCTCTGGTCCAAAGAGAGTATTCACTCTGAATTGCTGCAACCGGTTGGACGACATGCGCTCGGCGGATTGTTCGCGCACTCGCCTCAGAGAGTCCGAAGTGCAAAACCTTTCCCTCTTTGATGAGGTCTTTAATCGCGCCAGCCACATCTTCGATTGGCACTTCAGGATCTACTCGGTGCTGGTAATAGAGATCGATGCGGTCGGTTTTAAGTCGCTTAAGTGACTCCTCAACCACCTTCTTGATGTGCGCTGGTCGGCTATTTAGTCCTATTGAACCATCAATCTTAAAACCAAACTTGGTCGCGATAACGACCTTGTCGCGGAAAGGCGCGAGCGCTTCTCCGACAAGCTCTTCGTTTGTATATGGACCGTAAACTTCAGCCGTATCGAAGAACGTGACGCCTTTGTCATGGGCGGCGCGGATGACCTCAATGCCTTGGCTTCTTTCGGCGGCGGGTCCGTAGTTGGCACTGATACTCATGCAGCCGAACCCAATGGCCGAGACTTCCAGATTTCCCAGGTTGCGCTTTTGCATTGCTTCTCCTCCCGAAGCGTTTCTCGCATCCCGAGATTAGGATTAAACGCCGGGGAAGCGGTAGCCCGATCCTTCCGATTTATTGCCTATTCCTCTTGTTGTGCGAGAAATCATTGGTATATCCGAAGCCGAGAGGCTATCTTGAGGCAAGGGACCGGGAGGCCAATCTGGTGAAAAACGCAAGAAAAGAAACCCATCCGCCATCAGACCGAGCGCGCGAACTGCGAGTCGAACTGGCTAGCAAGATTGCCTTGTTTATGGGTTCCGAAGAGAATCGAGCAACGGACGTTCCGGGCTTGACGATTCATAGGCGGATCGCCCCCACGGCTCCTTGCTCCATGACTTACGAGCCTTCCGTTACTTTGATGGTCCAAGGGCGGAAACGGGTAGAACTTGGACGAACCGCCTTCATGTATGGCGAGGGGCAATACCTGCTGACATCGCTTGATTTACCGATCGTTAGCCAGATCATCGAGGCCAGTGAAGATGTGCCCTGTCTTGCGATGTCGCAGAAACTCGATATGCCCGTGATTCGGGAACTTCTCGGCCGAGAAGAGCTACAGGTGGGTGAACCGCGCGCTGACAGTCCGGCGATGACAACCGGTCGAGCCACAGCGGAATTTCTTAGCGCATGCTGCCGGCTCATGGAGTTGCTCGGCACCCCGCAGGACATTCCTTTTCTAGGCGGCCTGATTCAAAGGGAGCTCATTTACAGAATTCTTCGAGGACCGGAGGGAGCACGCCTTCGGGCGATTGCCACCCTGGGAGATCAGAGCCACCGAACGGCAAAAGCAATTGCCTGGATCAAGGCAAACTACGCGAAGCCGCTACGCCTGGAAGAACTCGCTCAAATCGCGGGTATGGGGCTGTCCACGCTGCACCATCACTTCCGGGCGCTGACCGCCATGAGCCCTCTTCAGTATCAGAAGCAGCTTCGGTTGCAGGCAGCGCGCGGACACATGCTGGTCGATGGTCTGGATGCTGCAAGTGCGGCCTTTGAGGTTGGCTATGAAAGCGCCAGCCAATTCAATCGCGAATACAGCCGCTTCTTCGGCGAACCGCCCATGCGGGACATTCGGACTCTCCGCTCGCCGGACGCTCTGCCCATGGAGTCAGTCGGCAATCAGCAAAGCGCCGTCTCATTGCGTCGCTAACAAGTACGACCTCCCATGGCAGAGCGATTGGCCTCTTGCCGCCAAATCCCCTGACAACATAACCCGAGGTTCCTGCGTCTAACCTTTGAGACTATGACGTAAAGCCGACACGACTCATCCTTGAGCCCGTCCTCCAGGACAGTGACGACCCCGGAGCATAGATTTTCCGAGGCAACTGTCCTTTACCTACGGTGTTATACTTTTCATGGGGATTGCCGGGCGGTCAGTTTGAACGCTTCCGCGAAACTGCTGACTTGGGATCGTGGGTTTGTGCGGCCTAGATAGATAGGAGCAGCGACATGGGTGAGCAAGTCAAAGAGCTTTTCAATTGGGCGCGGCGCCGCAAGATCATGGCGTCGTTTTTTGTAGGATTCACGCTCGTCGTCGGAATCATGATCGGCTCGGTGATTTCGGGCCGCGTTTCCGCCATGAAGTCTTTCAGCGGCACTGATGCGGCACACCTCTCTGTTCCGGATCCGATTCCCTCGGCAAGCTCCTTTTCCGGCATCGTGAATCGCGTCGAACCGGCCGTGGTCAATATCGCCACCACGCAGGTTCTCGAGAAAAAGCCCAACTCCAAAATGCGTCGCCAGAAGCCTGCCAATCCCGACGAAGACAACGACCCGATGCAGGACTTCTTTGACCGTTTCTTCGACGGCCGACAGGATGGCCCTCCTCAAGCCGAGCGCAGTCTCGGTTCCGGAGTAATCGTTGACAAGCGCGGCTACATTCTCACCAACAACCACGTCATCGAAAACGCCACAAAAATTCAGGTCCAGCTCAACAACGACACCGCGCGCTACACCGCGAAGGTTGTCGGCGCCGATGACGACACCGATTTGGCGGTCATCAAGATTGAAGTCAACAAGGAACTCCCCGTCGCCAAGCTTGGCAATTCGGAAGGCGTGCAAGTTGGCGATTGGGTCCTTGCTATCGGCAGTCCTTTTGGCCTGCAAGCCACCGTCACCGCCGGCATCATCAGCGCCAAAGACCGCGGGGGACTCGGACTAGCCAAGCAATTCCAGCGTTTCCTTCAAACGGATGCGGCTATCAATCCCGGCAACTCCGGTGGCCCGTTGGTTGATTTGGCAGGTCAAGTCATCGGCATCAATACCGCTATCATTACCGGCAGCCGCGGCTATGAAGGCGTCGGGTTTGCGCTTCCTTCAAACACCGCCATCAACGTCTACAATCAACTCATCTCTAATGGTCGTGTGACGCGAGGCTCTATTGGAGTCAAGTTTGAGGAAGAGCTCGGCACAAATCCGATCACTCTCAAGTCTCTTGGCGCGCCGAACGGCGTGGTGATTGAAGACATCGAACCCGGCAGCCCTGCAGAAAAGGCGGGCCTTAAGGGTGGTGACGTCATCACCAGCGTGAATGGCCAGACCATCAAAACTGGCAATGACCTCGTGAATCCCATTGCGCAGGCACCCATCGGCACCAAGATGAAGCTGACCTTTGTCCGGGATCGCACTCAGAAAGAAGCGACCGTAACCGTCGAGGACCGCACGCATGTGTTCCCGACCACTGCGGGCCGCCTGGGCGATCAGCCCGGTGAGTCAGCGCCGATCGAATTTGGTCTCCATGTTGATGACCTGACGAGGGATCGCGCGCAGCGCTTCGGCGTGGAAGGCAAAAAGGGCGTTATCGTAACCGATGTAGATCCCGCCAGCTTCGCCTCGGATGATCTAAATTTCGGTCGCGGCGATGTGATTACCGAAATCAACCATGACCCGATTACTTCGTTGGAAGACTACCGCGCAGCTGTTTCCAAGCTGAAGCCTGGCGCAAACGTTGTCTTCAAGGTGCTGCGCCGCGCGGACGACCGCATTCTGACCGTCTTCCTGTCTGGTGTGGTTCCGGCGGAGAACGATAAGCAATAGGCATCGGGAGACGCCTGCGTCTCCCGGACCACTTAAGGGAAAACCGATGCGTGTGCGAAAAGCGACTCACTTAGCCCTGGCGCTGCTCGTTACAGCCGGCATAGGTGTAACTGGTGCTGCAGCGAGGGGGCAGAGTACAAGTGCCTCAAAGTCGCCCTCAACAAAGCCCGGTTCCAAGACGCACCACGCAAAATCCACAAAAAAGACAACCCGTCCGGAGCGAGGGCAGAGAGCCCCTGCTCCGGAACGGATATCCGAAATTCAAACCGCGCTTGCCAAGGACGGCTCCTTCGATGGAAAACCGAATGGCAAATGGGATGCGTCGACCGTAGACGCGATGAAGAGGTTTCAAGAGGCTCACGGCCTGAATCCATCAGGTAAGCTCGATGCAAAAACCCTGCAAAAGTTGGGGCTCGGTTCTCAAACCGCCGGGCTCGCTCCGCCAATGCCGCCGGTTAGCTCTTCCTCGTCGTCGGCCGCGAGTCCATCGCCAGCTAGCCGTCGACAGCAATAAACTTCGACTTATTTCTTGAGCGTTAAGCCTCGGTAAGAGGAGCGCGAACCAGCCCACCAGGGTGTAGCGAACCGGCTCGCGCCATCAAGGAGAAACATCCGTTACCCCGGAGACTGGCAGCCCTCGAATAATATTCCCGGATCAGCCAATCCTCACAAAAAGAAGGACATAAATGGAAAAGAGCGGAACGCAGGGTTCCGCTCTTTGGAGGCCGTATTTAACCTTGCAGTTAAATACGACCTCCCTGTCTTTCTAGTCCCGACATTCAACCAAAGGGTCGAAGGCGTTTTAGCTTTCGATCTGCGCCTGCAGTATCTCTCCGGGCAGAGCGGTCATTGTCGAGCGAACTGCAGCTACCTTTACCGCACCGTTGGACGGCATTGGCGATGATTGGGTACGGATGTGTACCCCATTGTTAGGTTTAGTCGCGCTCGAATCGGCGTTAAGGCGTTCTATGCGAATGCCAAGCGTACGTTCTAGCTGGAACAACTCCGAACGCTGTTCACGAGAGAATAGGGTGGTGGCAACTCCATGTCCACCGGCTCGGCCGGTACGGCCAACGCGATGGATGAAATTCTCTGCCATGTCTGGCAAGTCGTAGTTGATGACGTGGACGATGTCCTGAACGTGGATGCCACGCGAAGCGAGATCGGTCGCCACAAGAACTCGGAAGCGGCCTTGTTGGAAACCAGCAAGTGCCGAGTTGCGTTGCGATTGCGAGCGGTCGCCGTGAATCATCGCCGCAGAAAAGCCGTCCCGGTTCAGGCTCTTGGTGATGCGCTCCGTGCCGCGCTTGGTGCGGGAAAAGACCAGGCAGCGCCCGGTTTCCTTGGCAAGCAAACGCTGCAGCATTTCCTGTTTTCGGTCGACGGGAACTTCAAAGGCCTGCATGCGAACATTTTCGGCAGGCTTGAGTGTTGAACCGAACGCGACCCGCGCTGGATTCTTCAAGTAATCCTTTACGAGGTGGGCGACGGATGCTTCCATCGTCGCGGAGAAGCACATGGTTTGGCGCTCTTTCGGCAGAATCGAGGCGATTCGCTTGATGGCTGGGAGAAAGCCCATATCCAGCATGCGATCTGCTTCATCTAGCACCAAGATGCGCAACGAGTTGAAATTGAAGAGCTTGCGATCTAGATAGTCTTCCAGTCGGCCAGGGGTGGCTACAACGAAACGGGCTCCCTTGCGGATGGCTTGAAGTTGCGCTCCCTCGGAGAGGCCGCCAACGACAAGCGCCGCAGGTACTAGCTGAGAGCCGCGGAGCGTGTTGAACACTGCCACGACCTGCATCGCCAGTTCACGCGTCGGCACCAAGGCCAGCGCAGCGATTCCGGGCGTTTTGCTCTTGAGCAGTTGTTCGATGACCGGGATCAGGAACGCCAGCGTTTTGCCGGTTCCGGTTTGCGCGGTTGCGAGCACGTCCTTGCCCTCGAGCGCTTGCGGGATGGCCGCAGCTTGCACGGGGGTCGGGGTCGTAAATCGCGCGTGTGCCAATCTCTCCTTCATATAGGCGGAGATCGGTAATTCTGTGAAACTTTGCATTCGTATTGCTTTCTTGCTGGCGGGAGCGGTCCCTGCGCACACACACGTTCGGTGCAAGCGCGGCAATTCGCATTGCCAGTCTTGTTTTAGATTACGCTGAAGACTTACGGAGAATACTGCAGGCGGGTAATCTCAGATCAACAAACCAACTTGAGGGACCGCACAACACAACCGAGGTATTAAGCGCAAAAACAGTGTATCACGTCCGCGCTCGGAAAGCGATCTAAATGGACCGTGTGTTCTGCGCGCTACCCAAAATCGATTTCAGCCTCCGTTTTTGGCAAAGGCTCCTCCACAAGCTCAACGTAACCACGCGCTCCCAGCTTATTTTCCTGTTTGAAAGGGCATGAGCTGGTCGGAGATTTTTGACTTGTCTCCAACGACGACAATGATCATTTCTTGCGGTCGGATATACTTCTGCGTCATTTTCTGAACATCTGCCGGTGTGACGGCGTTCACTTTGGGCACATAATTCTTTAGGTAGTCCTCACCCAGGCCCTGAAAATCGACGAACTGCAATTGTCCGATGAGGGCTTGCCGGTTCGAGTTCTGAATCACGAAGATGCCCGACATGTAGCTTTGAATTCCCTTGAGCTCAGGGGCGGGCGGAGCGTCCTTTTGCAAGCGTTCGATTTCGCCGAAGATTTCCTTCAGAGACGCGCCTGTAAATTGCGTGGTGACATCCGCATTTTGCGCCCAGTAGGAGTCATGATATAGGCGAGAGATTTGACTGTAGGGGGAGTAGGTGTAGCCTTTCTGCTCTCGAATGTTGGACGTTATGCGGGAGTTGAACGACCCTCCGAGCAACGCATTTGTTACTCCGAGGGGAATAGCGTCCGGACTGTTCGCCGGCGGGACAATCAATCCGAGCTTTAATGTGGATTGTGGTGCGCCTGGACGGTCCGTGACATCCAATATGTAGTGTGGTGTAGGTGAGGGCACATTTTCATATCTTGCGCGTCCCTTCGCCCAACCGCCGAAACTTACGTCAATTGCCTTCTTCACCGCTGATTTATCGAATTTTCCAGCTACATAAAGATGAGATCTCTGCGCGCCGAAATTTGAACTGTAATAATCTTTCACGTCCTGCAGCGTAAGCTTTTTAACATCGTCCTCAGTCGGAAGGACTGTGCCGTATGGGTGGTCCCCGTAAATGAGTTTTCGAAAACGAATTTCAGCAATTGTTTGCGGCTGCGACAATTGCAGAGCGATTCTTCGCTCTGCGTCGTTTTTCAGGCGCGCTAGCTCCGATTCCGGGAAAAGCGGATGCTCTACCACATCCGCCAGGAGCTTAACCGCATCGGGGGCGAATTCCTGCAGGACGTCTAGTTCAAACTTGCTCTGATCATCTCCAACGGAAACAGCCAGCGCGCTTCCCATTTGGGCGGTCGCTTCCGCTAGCTGTTTTGAAGTGAGCGTGACAGTGCCTTCCTTGAAAAGGTCACCTGTAAGGCTGGCCACGCCGACGTGCGGTTTTCCTTCATTCATGCTTCCAGCGTCCACCGCCAGGCTAACGGCGGCCTTGGGGATGATGCCGTAAGGAACCAAAGTGACCTTCAATCCGTTCGGCAATAAGTAGGTTTCACTTGCAGGCACAGAAAAGCTCTTTGGCGCACTACCTTCGGGGGGCGTCTGTTTTTGCCCAAACGCAGGCGCAAGCACCACCAGCGAAGCAGTAAGAAACCACGAAGTCTTTTTCACGCGCCTCACCTTCATTTGTCTTCTCCTCTATGCCGGTTCACTGGTTCTTTGCCGGTGCCGCCGCCGCGTCTTTGTGCGCGGGTTCGACCAAGATCACGGTGCGATTGGCGGACCGCAGATATTCCTGGGCAGTTTTTTGCACCAGTTCTGGAGTCACTTTGCGGAATTCGCCGACCAGCGAGTTTACGCGAGCAGGGTCGTCGTCAAAGAGAGCAAAACTGGCAAGCATGTCCATCAGTCCGAAGCCACCAAATTGACCCATTGTGTCGTAGAGGCTCGATCGAAGCTTGACCAGCGAGCGGTCCAACGTTTTTTGGTCCACAGGTTTGCTACGAAGAGGTTCGACCACGGCGTCGATGCCTTCCAGCACGGTTTCGGGTTTTGTGGAGGCGTCAAAGGTGAGATCCGCGGAGAGGATCATCGGGCCGTTATAATCGAACATGTTTCCCAGCAGGTTGATGCCACCCTCGACGCTGTCAGTTAGGCCGCGCTTCTGCACGAGTTCCTGGCGAAGCAGGCTATCGTCGCCTTCAATCAACATCTGTTCGATCAATCCCATCGCATAATAGTCCGGCGTGTTGCGATCCGGCATGTGGTAGCCAACAGCAATCGCTGGCTTCGGCGCGAGCGGATCCTTCTTGGTAACGTGTTTTTCCTTGTCCTGGCGGGGCTCCGTGAGATCGGGTTGGGGCGGGACCTTCTCGGCTTTGATCGGCGCAAAGTATTTTTCAACGAACTTCCTTGCCTCCGCGGGATCGAAGTCGCCAACGATCGCCAGCACGGCATTGTTTGGTGCGTAGAACGTGTCAAAGAATTTCTTCACTTCATCGAGCTTGGCCGCCTCGATGTCGGTCAAGTCACCGTAAAAGTTGTGTGCGTTGTACCAGTTGGAATTTGCGGCCATGGGCATGTCGATCCAGGGGAAGCCGCCGTAAGGGGCATTCAAAACGTTTACTTTTACCTCGTTGCCTACGACGCCCTGCTGGTTTTTAAGGTTTTCCTCGGTGACCGCGAGTCCGCTCATTCGATCGGCCTCGGCCCATAGCACGGTCTCAAGTTTGCTCGATGGCATCACTTCGAAATAATTGGTGAAATCGAAGCGTGTGGAACCGTTCAGTATGCCCCCGTTTTCCTGCACCAGCTTGATGAATTCCATCTTGCCGAGGTTCTTGGAGCCCTGAAACATCATGTGTTCGAACAAATGAGCGAAGCCTGTACGATCCTTCGGCTCGATCCGGAAACCAATACGATAGTAAACACCGACGCAGACTGTGGGGGCTGTGTGATCCTGCGAAAGCACAACGCGCAGGCCGTTTGCCAGCTTGTAATACTCGACGGGCACATGAAACTCTTCGGGGGCACAAAGTGCGCGGCTTGGTCCCATCAATGCGTAGAGGAGAGGAAACAGCGCCATTAATGCCCGCGCCACCCTTCTTCTAGTTTCGATCATGCAATCCTCCCAACCGAACTGCGTCCACTTCTCTGAGTTAGACGAGGCGTCGACGCCCAAGAGCGATTTGGGGACGATACCCTATGCGTTTGAGGGCATCAACGGAAAATCCGGTTACTAGCCCTTGTCAAACTCTCTTATAACAATGCCATTAGTCATCATCCGCAACTAAGGAGAAATTTACTTCCTGCGCGGTGGCCCCCATGGCAAATCGAAGCCCTTCGCGGCCAGCAGTTCGCTACTCGACCTTTTGTCCCTAAAGCCCGGCACTTAGTACCTCGACTCCGGCGCTGGAAACTTTGACGTCATCTTCGGATTTGCCACCGCTGAAAGCCGCGATTAGATAGCCGCTCTTTCCGCGGACGATGACGCCGCCTTGCCATCCCAATTCGCCGGTCATGGGCGGTCGCACCTGACTGCCACTATTTTTCAGCGTATCGGCCATCTCGACGGCTTTGGCATACGCGATGCCGATCAGGTTGGCTCCCTTATTTGTGTCGGAAGGTTCGTCTCGCATGCGGCCGATCACCAACATTTTCGAACTCCAGAATTGAATCTTGTCGCCAGGGAAGTAAGCAACCACAGCGACGCCACCAATGCCGAGTTCGTCTGCGCGTTTCTTCATGGCCATGAGAGCCGAATTCGCTAAGCCATCGAACGGATTGAATTGGGGCGGCCCATTCACAAAAGCCGGATCCATCTTTGCGATTTCGACGCGGAGGCTTTCGGAACCGGCCGTCGGAAAGTCAGCGGGAACCTTTTGCGTGACGCGGCCGGTGGCGGCCCATTCCACCCCGCGCTCGTAGGTGGTGATGAAACCCGCGCAACTCAGCGCTGCTACGTCGTGACCCATCGTCGTATGAAAAATTCTGCCTTTGCCATAGCTCAACACCATTAGCATCGGCTCGTCGTGCCCACTACCATGATTTGCTGGGTCGGAGTGCGCAGTAGCAAGGACGGTCATGTTCTGACCAGGGCCACGTAAAGTTCCGTACAGTTCGTCCGCGCCATGCATCCAAACATGCGGCAAGCCCTTCATGATCGGATGCTCCGGAGCGCGAGTCTCTACCTGAAAGGGAAGTCGATTTCCATGCGCGCCAGCGGAACCCGGCGAATCATCCGAGACGAGCTTGCCGTCCTTGAAATACCACATCGGGCCGGCTTTCTCGGTGCGGTTGCGCCAGCCGCCGATGCCAATCATTTGATTGTAGGCGGTCCAATCGGGGAAGGAATTATCCGCCGCGTGGACGATGACCAGGCCGCCGCCGTTTTTGACATAGTTCTCAAGCTGTTCGCGCAAGTCCGCTGGCCAATCGGGAGCGTCATAGTTAAGAACGATCACTCGATACTTGCCGAACTCAGGCTTGAAGCTGCTGAAGTCCTCGCCAAACTTAGGAGAAGTTGCGACGGTCACGCTGAATATTCCCGCGTCTTCCAGTTCTTTTTTCAAGACGGTGGTGGTCAGTTGCCAGGCGTGATAGGGACCGCCGCTTTGTCCATCCACAAGAAGAACGGGTATCGGATCCGCCTTGGAGGTGGCAGGCGCCGCCGAAAGCGCCGTGCTCCACACGACCGCCAAGAGAATGGCAATGGCAAATCTTTTCATGCTGCCTCCACACTGTAGAAGAGAGTCCCCAGTCTATCGAATTTTGGCAGATGCAAATAAGAAGTCCTGATTTGCAGACCGCTAGAGACCCGCAAGAGTGTACCTGTGCAACTTCACTTCGCCGAGAAATTCTTTTCATCTCGGGTCGGCGGGCGCGCTGATGAAATCGCGCGGCGGCCAGTTCATCGATAACTCAAATTACTCGGGGATAGGCGCAGCGAGTGATTTGGCTAACGAGGATTTCTTGGGAGTCTTGGGTGTTCAGCGCAAACATGCGAGTTGAATTCCTTGTCGCGCTGTGTTTCGTAGTGCTCCTTCATTTCTTCAATGGATTCGTCAACGAGCGGCCCTAGGGGATTGAATGCCCACGCACAATCGGAGCAAGCCCAGCCTTGAAAAATCTGGCTTTCGATCCATACCAGTTTGCGACGCATCGCTTTATCTGCCTCCCTCGAGACTTATAGCGATCATGCTGCCTTGAAAAGTGGCCTAGCACCGTCCTTCAACGACACAGCGACCACAAAAGCAGGTCTTTCACAGCCCTGGATGAGGTTCTGCCCAATCGGCGCCCATTGAACGCACATCAAAATCGAAGGGAAAATGCAAGGCCAGCACACTAACGATAGAAAGGGGCTGCTGTCTGTGGGGAATCCAACACTGACAAGAATTGCTATCTTAAGCCGAGTTCATCCTCGAGATTCTGTATGACGCCGTAGCACTCACAAGCGGATTTCTCTAGTTTCCTGCGGTTTACAATTTTCACTGCGCCTCGCACGTAATCGAGGATTCCGTCTTTTTGCATTACTGACGCAGCTAAGCTCACCGTAGATCGGTCTGTACCCATCATGGTGGCAATGAAATCGTGAGTGATCTGAAGCAGCGCAGCATCCACTCTGTCCTGAGTCATGAGGAGCCATCTGGAGAGACGCTGTTGTATGTCGTGCAGGCGATTGCACGCCGCGGTCTGTGAGACTTGCATTCCTTGCAGACCAGTGTGCCGGTTTAGAATCACTTGCAATTGTGGTGCGGCCTCCAGAATGCGTTTTAGTGCATTCGCTTTCACTCGAAAACCATCGCCAGCGATTTGGATTATTTCACGTACTGGACTTCTGCTCATGCCGACCGCCAATCCGGCGCCGACATAGCCTTCCTTGCCTACCACGCCAACTTCCACAGTTCGACCGTCTTTGGTGACAACCACTTGAGAAACCATTCCCCTGTTCGGGAAATAGACGAACTCGATGTTTTGTGTTGGCTCATGGAGGCTGAGGTGACTGGGTAGATCGATGTGTGTTAAGTCAGCGCGCATCAACTCATATTCCTTCTCAGGCATCGCCAAAAGGATTTTGTTTAGTACTTGTTTTCCCTCTGCGTTGGTCCTTTGGTCTGCTGCTTCGGTTCGGAGGTTCTTTCCGCTCATGTCAGTCCTCAATGGCACCAGAGTGCGCGACGTCGTTGAAAAAGGAATTTCATGGATTCTTGAATTCCATATCAATTCGAACAAAAGCAGCTCTGTGAATCTGTGCGAAATAGGACAACTCTTAGAAACCCAAGAGGCCTGATTTGACGGTAGTAGGAACGGACTGTAGAATTTAGATTCCGCGTGGTGGTGCCCCGTGTTTCATCCCGCAGGCACAATGGAATTTTCAGACCGAAACTTTGTGGCAACGAAGGAGAGAGTATGGCTACTTCAGTAGCGCCTCGAGTTTTCAAGAACTTTATTAACGGCGAGTGGGTGGAATCGCGCAGCGGGAGAGCTTATGAAAACCGCAATCCCGCGAATACTGATGAGTTGGTGGGGATGTTTGTGTCTTCGACGTCGGAGGATGTCGATGCGGCGGTGGATGCGGCCAAAGAAGCTTACAAGAAATGGCGTCTGGTTCCGGCGCCAAAGCGCGCTGAGATTCTTTACCGCGCGGCTGAGCTTCTGGTGCAGCGCAAAGAAGAGTTTTCCAAAGACATGACGCGCGAGATGGGGAAAGTGCTGGCGGAAACGCGCGGCGACGTCCAAGAAGCCATCGACATGACTTATTACATGGCGGGCGAGGGACGCCGGCTATTTGGCCAGACGACACCGTCGGAACTGCCCAACAAGTTCGCTATGAGCGTTCGCCAGTCGATAGGCGTATGCGGAATGATCACGCCGTGGAATTTTCCTATGGCGATTCCATCTTGGAAGATGACGCCAGCGCTCATCAGTGGCAACACAGTTGTGTTGAAGCCCGCTGAAGATACGCCGCTGTCGTCCTATCATCTCGTGCAAGTTCTGACTGAAGCAGGAATCCCGCCCGGGGTTGTAAACATCGTGAGCGGTGATGGTCCGGGAGCTGGCGCACCGCTGGCAGCTAGCGAAGATGTACCCGTGGTTAGCTTCACGGGTTCGACCGCAGTAGGCCGGCTTATCGCGCAGGCTTGCGCGCCGACGTTTAAACACTGCAGTCTCGAGATGGGAGGCAAAAACATTATCGTAGTTATGGACGATGCGAATCTAGACCTCGCCGTGGATGGCGCGGTCTGGGGCGGGTTCGGGACGACCGGCCAGCGCTGCACAGCGGCCAGCCGTGTCGCGGTACACAAGAGCATCTATCACGAATTCATCACTCGCTTGGTGGATCGCGTGAAAGCGCTGCGCGTTGGCAACGGCCTGGATTCTGGCGTGGATATGGGGCCGTGCATTAACGAGCAGCAGCTCCAGACCGTAATGAGCTACGTCGAAATCGGCAAGAACGAAGGCGCCAAGCTTCTGACCGGTGGAAACCGTTTGGAGAGTGGCATCCACTCAAAAGGCTGGTTCCATGCTCCGACGGTGTTTGGGGATTGCTCACCGCAAATGCGTATTTCCCAGGAGGAAATCTTTGGGCCCGTAGTGTCGGTCATTCCCATAGATAGCTTCGAGCAGGGAATTGAAGTCGCCAACGGCGTGCCATACGGCCTGTCCGCCTCGATTTACACGCGTAACGTGAATCAGGCTTTTCAAGCCACGCGCGATCTCTACACGGGAATAGTTTACGTAAACGCCCCAACGATCGGCGCCGAAACACACCTGCCCTTTGGTGGCACCAAGCAAACCGGCAATGGGCACCGCGAAGCCGCGATCGCTGCCATCGATTTCTTTTCCGAATGGAAGACTATTTACATCGACTATTCCGATAAGCTCCAGCGCGCCCAAATCGACAATAATTAGATTATTATAATTGTACGGTTGCGCTATCTTCCTCCGGCAGAAATGGCCACAAGGAAGCAGTTGCAAGAGCTGGCGTTGCTCCGCCTTCAAGAGGCGGAGGCGCTGTTTGTAGCAGGTTTTTACGACGGTTGCGCTTACCTCTGCGGGTATGTGGTCGAGCTAGCTCTTAAAGCTCGTATTTGTGCGACACTAGCTATCGATGAGAATCCCGAAAAGGGAAGACTCGGGGATACGTTCAAAACGCATGGGTTCGATGAATTAAGAGTGCTGGCTGGGATGGAGAAGGAGCTTGCAGCTGCAAACAAGCCGCTCGGCGACAACTGGTCTTTGGCAACCAGTTGGAAGCCTGGTAGAAGGTATGAACCTGCAGGAACCTATGACAAAGCCGGCGCTGCGGCAATCCTTGACGCAATTCGTAGTAAGCCCGACGGAGTGCTCGAATGCATATCGCAACGCTGGTGAGTGATGTACTGAAAGTCGTTGAGATCCTCCGCAAACGCAGGGGCGACCTTGTACTTGCCATGCTGTACAGCAGTTCCGAAGGGGCGACTTCGAGCTTGAACCTCATCATCTCCGCTCCGTGGACTGACAAACTGGGCGTCGTCGAAGCGACACGAGCCATAACTCACGAACTGAGTCTCGCATTGGGTCTGGAAAATCGGTCAGCGATCTCGCGGGTGACTGTTCTGAAGACGAGCGACCCTTTTGTGCAGGACATGACGGCTCTCTTTCAAGTCTCTGACCCGGGGACGCGCTTGCCAATCTCCAACGTTGCACCTGATGGCATTCCTGTTGGAAGCGGTTATGTCTTTTATTCTCAGCCCAACGTACCCGCGCAAATTCGTACCTGAAGCACAGACACACTCAAGCCACATTGACGCTGCTTGACACGCTTTCTACAATATAGGTAGCGCTCTTTAGCACTTAGCGTAGAGTGCTGCTATGAGGAATCCAGCCCTACAGGAACGGCGTAACCGTCAGATTCTCGCGGATCTGGTGCGCACCTACATCGAGACCGGTGAGCCGGTATCCTCGCGCGCGATTTCCAAGAGGTATGAAGAGACGTTGAGCACGGCGACGATTCGCAATGTAATGGCTGATCTCGAAGACGGCGGTCTGCTGTACCAGCCGCACACTTCCGCGGGCCGCGTCCCGACTGCCGCCGCCTACCGCTTTTTCGCGCACGAGATTGCTTCGCAGGCGACGCTGACTATCGGCGATCGCGACTGGATTCAGCGCGAAATGGGCGGCGCTAAAACGGCTTCGGAGATCACCGAGCGCGCCGGGCACGTTCTCGCGGAAGTATCGAATGGACTTGGCATCATCGTTTCGCCGCCGCTTGGCCGAACCGTTTTGGAACACGCCCGCATGTGGTTGCTGCCCGATGGGCGCGTTGTAGTGGTGTTGATTTCGCCTGGCGGCAATACGCGCGATAAAATTGTTCGGCCGAACCGTCCGTTTGCTCAAGCCGAGCTCGATGCGACTGCGGACTTTTTGAATCGCCTTTATTCTGGCTGGACCCTCGAAGCGATTCGGGGTGACCTGCTTTTGAAGCTCGCCACAGACCGCGAGCAATACGAGGGAATTATCGGGAGCGCTCTCACATTGTGGGATCCTGCGATGCTCGGAGAGAGTCAAACGAGTCAGGTTCACGTGGAGGGCACTGCCCAGATCGTGGGTACGCCCGAGTTTACGAACCAGGCGCAACTGCGTGAACTTCTTGCGGCGATTGAAGAAAAGCACCGGCTAGTCACCGTGCTGAACGCGTGCATCGAAACACCCGAGCCTGTGCATGTGCAAATTGGTGTGAAGGAGATTGCGGAAGCCGGGGACAATCTTGCGATCATCAGCGCACCATACACACGGAACGATCTTGTGCAGGGTTCGCTTGGCGTGCTTGGCCCGACTCGCATGCATTACGAACGTGCTATGACTGCTGTCGCGTACGTGGCGCAGCTATTCAGCGAAGCATTGAGCAAAATTTGAAAAACCTATTCCACAAGAGAGGCAGCAAAGTGCCCGACAAAGACTCGCCTTTTAACAAAGACAGCAACACGCAAGATACTGCGGAGCAAGCCGACGAGGACAGGCTTGCCGCGGATTCATGCGCAGCCGATGCGGAGGTGGCAAAGCTTGCTAACGACCTGAACGACTTGCGCCAAACGCTCATGCGCCGCCAGGCAGACTTCGATAACTACCGCAAGCGCATTGAAAAGGAGCGCGCCGACGATTCCAAGCGCGCCACTGCTCGCGTTGTCGAAAGCTTGATCCCCATTATTGACGGATTCGAGCAAGCTCTCGCGGCACATCGGGAAGCGGAGTACGAAAATTATCGCAAAGGCTTCGAGCTCATTTACAAGCAGCTTGTGGAAAATGTCAGCCGGCTTGGGGTCGAGCGCACGGATCCACTAGGCAAGCAATTTGATCCGCATTTGCATCAGGCGATGGACAGGACCGAAACCCTTCAGCAAGAAGACGGCACGATTCTGCAGGTGTTTCAACCTGGCTACGTTTTTCATGGACGGGTTCTGCGGCCTGCCATGGTGCGCGTAGCCGTTCATCCGGGCGGCGCATCGAAAGAAGCTGCGAACTAACTCGAACGAAAGGGATTGCATGCCAAAGGGGAATCAACGAGATTTTTACGAGGTGCTGGGCGTCTCGCGAACGGCTTCCGTCGAAGAAATAAAGACCTCGTATCGCAAAGCCGCATTGCAGTGGCACCCGGACCGCAATCCGGAAAATAAAGAAGAATCCGAAGTGAAATTTCGGGAGTGCACGGAAGCCTATAGCGTTTTGAGCGACACGCAGAAACGCGAAGTCTACGACACCTATGGACATGCGGGGCTTTCTGGCTCTGCCGGCGGCGTGGATTTCAATAGCACCGTCTTCCGCGATTTCCACGACATTCTCGGGGATTTCTTTGGCTTCGAGGATCTCTTTGGTGCTGGAGGAGGCCGCGGCCGCCGTCGTCAACAGCGGGGCGCCGATCTCCGTTATGACATGACGCTCACGTTTGAAGAAGCTTCCATCGGCGTCACCACAAAAATTAAACTTCCGCGCCAGGAGTATTGCGAAGCTTGCAACGGTACCGGTGCGAAAAAAGGTACCGGCATAATTGCTTGCCAAACATGCGCTGGCCGTGGCCAACTTGCCTACCAGCAGGGTTTTTTCACCATTACGCGTACGTGCCCCGCATGCCAGGGCGCGGGACAAATTGTGCGGGAACGCTGCGTGGAGTGTCGCGGCCAGGGCCGGATTGAGCGCGAGAAGACTATCGAGCTGCGGATTCCGCCGGGAGTCGATTCCGGGACGCGGCTGCGCGTTACCGGCGAGGGCGAACCCGCGCCAAACGGTGGCGCACCGGGCGATCTCTATGTGGTTCTCGACGTCAAGGAACATCCATTTTTTGAGCGGCGCGGTGCGGATCTCTACTGCACGATTCCGCTGAGCATCGCGCAGGCCGCTCTCGGCACGGAGCTGCAAGTTCCTGGATTGATTGGCGAGGAGAAGCTAAAAATTCCGGAAGCTACGCAAAGCGGGGCCGTCTTTCGCATCAAAGGAAAAGGTCTGGCTGATCCGCGCGGCGGCGGCAAAGGCGATCTTTACTATCACGTTCGCGTTCTTACGCCCACTAAACTCACACGCGAGCAGCGGAAACTGCTCGAACAACTCGGCGCATCGCTGAAAGTGGAGAACAAGCCGGCTGACCGCAATTCCACGATCTTCGACAAAGTGAAAGACATCTTCGGCTAGCGGGGTGTTCCTGCGCTAGAATTCCCGGGTGCGTCGCCGATTCTTTGTCGAGCAGTTTGCTGGAGCCACCGCCGTCATGGAAGGTGACGCTGCCCATCATTTAGGAAACGTTCTACGCGCACAAAGCGGCCAGGTCTACGAACTCAGCGACGGTACTGCAGCGTGGCTTGCCAGGATCGAATCTGTTGGTCGAAGCCGCGTCGAATTCGCTCTCCTCGAGGAACTCCCCGCGCCTAAACCAGTCACAGACGTCGCTCTTCTTCTTTCCATCGTTAAATTCGACGCGTTCGAATGGGCAATTGAGAAAGCCACTGAGCTAGGCGTCACAAGAATCATCCCGGTGGCTGCAGCTCGGTCGGAAAAGGGATTACTGGCCGCGGCCGCAAAGCGTTCTCAACGTTGGAATAAAATTCTTCTGGAAGCTTCCCAACAGTCTCGACGTCTTCGCGTTCCGCAACTTGATGAGCCGGCAAAGCCAACACAAGCCTTCGCAGATCAATCTTCCAGGTTTTGCCTGATGCTATCCGAACGCAGCGACGCTCCATCAATTCGCAGTTCACTGGAGCAAGTGAAGTCGGTTACCGCCACCCTCGCGATTGGGCCCGAAGGCGGGTGGACCGACGACGAATTAATTGCCGCTCGTGCCGTCGGATTCCGAGAAGCATCTCTCGGACAGCTCATTCTTCGCACCGAAACCGCGGTGATTGCCGCCCTGGCCATGCTTAACTTCGCGCTCTCTCCCGAATAGACAAAGGCCCAACACGTTAACTTCTTGACGGCAACGGGCAACGTATGTCGACCACCCCGGAATCCTATGTAAGGTGTAAAGGCGATGCTAGGCAAGGCGCAGAGGGGCAATTCGTCAATGCGCCGCACAAATCGAATCTGGCGCGGCCAGCAACCCCCGTGTTATAAATAGAAGGCAATTAAAAATGCACAGCGCGGACCAGAACCAACCTCTCGCTCCATCGGTTCCGGAAACAACTGCTCCGGCGACTTCGTCAGTCCATTCCTTACGAAATGAAATCCGTGTTTGGACGCGCGATCTTCTCATCGCCATCGGCTTGGCCCTCGTCATCATCGTGTTTCTGTATCAGCCGGTAAAAGTCGAAGGCACCAGTATGGCTCCGCTTCTTTCCGACCAGGAACGCATTTTTATCAACAAGTTTGTCTACCGGTTCGAACCCATCCAGCGGCGCGATGTCGTTGTTTTCTGGTATCCTCTCGACCATTCGAAATCGTTCATCAAGCGCGTCATCGGCTTACCCGGCGAAGATGTTCAGATTCGGCAGGGCATTGTGTATGTCAATGGTCGCGCTATTGACGAACCTTACGTGCCTCTGCAGTACGAGGATATGAGCGACTTTGGCCCTGTCCGAGTCCCGAAAGACAGCTACTTCGTCATGGGCGATCACCGCATCAGCTCGAATGATTCGCGCGTCTTCGGTCCTGTCGCCAGCCAATTTATTTATGGCCGCGCAGTGTTTGCTTACTGGCCGGTGGACCATTTCGGATCGCTTTCCACAACGGAAGCCAGTTCCACGAACTCAAAGTGACTGGCATACTTCATGACCATTCTCGGAGGACACACTGACCGAAGTTCAGCACCGACCTGCTACTCTCGCTCTGGAAGACGGGCGCATATTTAACGGCCGTGCTGCGGGCGCTATCACGCGCCGCGGCGGCGAAGTCGTTTTCAATACCAGCCTCACCGGTTATCAGGAAGTTTTCACCGACCCCAGCTACGCCGGACAAATCGTTTGCCTAACATATCCGCATATTGGAAACGTTGGGGCCAATCTTGACGACGAAGAATCTTCACGGCCCTACATTGAGTCGCTCATCGTGCGGGAATTTTCGCAGATTTCTTCGAATTGGCGCTCGGCGGAAACGGCGCAGCTTTATTTGAACCGCCACAAGATTCCCGCTATCTGGGATATCGATACGCGAGCACTCGTGCGCCATATTCGAAATGTCGGAGCGCTGCGCGGCGTTGTAGCCACAGATGGCACACCGGCAGAGCAATTGATCTTTGAAGCCAAGCAATTGCCCGCGATGGCTGGGCAAGAACTCGCCAGCCGCGTAACTTGCAAAAAGGCATACGGCTGGGAAAAAAGCTCGATAGAACTCACGATTCCTCCCTGGTCGGAAGCCATGGGCGAGTCCGGTAGAGTTTCGGACACTCGAAAATTCAGGGTCGCGGCCTACGACTTTGGCATTAAGCAAAATATTTTGCGTTTGCTCGTCGATCACCATTGCGACGTTTGGGTCGTTCCTTCGCAGACTTCGGCGCAAGACGTTCTCGATCTCAAACCTGACGGAGTTTTTCTTTCGAATGGCCCAGGCGATCCGGAGCCTATCGGATATGCGGTGGAGAATATTCAGAAGCTTCTCGGACGCGTTCCGGTCTTTGGGATATGCCTCGGCCATCAGCTCTGCGGCCTGGCTCTGGGAGGCAAAACGTTCAAACTGAAATTTGGCCATCATGGCTCGAATCATCCCGTTCAGAACCTGCTCAATCAGAAGGTGGAAATCACCGCCCAAAATCACGGGTTCTGTGTCGATCCCGAATCTCTTCCTTCGAGCGACGTTGAAGTCACCCACATCAATCTAAACGACCATACCAACGAAGGCATGCGGCACAAGAATCTGCCGCTCTTCAGCGTGCAGTATCACCCCGAAGCCTCGCCGGGCCCGCATGACTCTCACTATCTCTTCACCAAATTCACGGACATGATGAAGGAGAACGCAGCGTGAAGTGGCAGTTGCTTGCTTTGGCTTTGCTGCTCGGTTTTTTCCGTTCAGCCAATTCAGCCGATACTCCGGAGCCGGTTGCCGTCGACGGAATTTGCGGCAAACTTGTTTCCAGCGACGCGGCCGCACAACAGGGAGCGACGAATTCATCGAAGCGAGAAGCCCAGCCACTCGAGCATGTCCGCATTCGGCTGTTTTCTCCGAGCACCGATTGCTGCGAGATGGTTACACCTCTAGCAGAACTCACGACGGGGCGCGACGGCAGTTTCCAATTTAAGAAGTTGGAGGGCGGCGACTATTGGGTCTCCGTCACGATTGGCAACAAGGATTACAAACTATTGGTGCGTCTTGTGCCGGGCAAGAAAGGGAGCACCCAATGCTCGGCATTTTTGTACACGTTCGAGAAAGGTCAGCTTCAATTGCGAAGGACAGGACCCTGACCGTCAGCTGAGAATGCCCCATCGAACCCCCAAACTGGTCATTCCGAGCGTAGCGAGGAATCTGCTTTTGTTTTCCTGTAAGATGTTGCAAGCCAAAAACACTGAGGCCGGATGCCCAAGCGTACAGACATCAAGAAAATTCTAATTATCGGCTCAGGCCCCATCGTTATTGGGCAGGCCTGCGAGTTTGACTATTCCGGCGCGCAAGCCTGCAAGGCTCTGCGTGCCGAAGGCTACGAAGTTGTGCTCGTCAATTCCAATCCCGCGACGATCATGACCGATCCGGAATTGGCCCACCGCACTTACATTGAACCGTTGACGAAGGAATATTTGGACGAGATTCTTGCACGAGAAAAACCGGACGCGCTGTTGCCTACCGTGGGAGGTCAGACCGCTCTGAATCTTGCCGTTGAGCTTGCCGAGAGCGGCATTCTTGAAAAGCACAAGGTGGAGATGATTGGCGCGTCACTTCGCGCCATCAAAGTCGCCGAAGACCGGCTATGGTTTAAGGATGCATGCCGCAAAATCGGCCTTGAAGTTCCAGCATCAGCGCTCGTCAACAATGCGCAGGATGCTTTGCGATTGTGCGATCAACTGGGCTTTCCACTCGTCATTCGTCCCTCTTTCACTCTAGGTGGCACGGGCGGCTCCATCGCCTATAACAAGGAAGAGTTTGGCGAAGCGATCGCTCATGCGTTGGACATGAGCCCTGTCCATGAAGCTCTGGTCGAAGAATCGGTGCTCGGCTGGAAGGAATATGAACTCGAAGTCATGCGCGATCACCGCGACAACTTCGTGGTTATTTGCACCATCGAAAATTTCGACCCCATGGGTGTGCACACGGGCGATTCCATCACCGTGGCGCCGGCGCAGACTTTGACCGACAAGGAATATCAGCGCATGCGGGACGCCGCGGCTGCCATCGTTCGCGAAGTCGGTGTAGAGACCGGCGGTTCGAACGTCCAGTTCGCCATCAATCCTGAGAACGGTCGCATGACGGTCATCGAAATGAATCCGCGCGTTTCGCGCAGTTCAGCTCTGGCCAGCAAGGCAACAGGCTTCCCAATCGCTAAAATTGCCGCGAGGCTCGCCGTTGGGATGACGCTCGATGAAATTCCCAACGACATCACGAAGAAAACACCTGCCTGCTTCGAACCGACCATCGATTACGTGGTCGTGAAGATTCCGAAGTGGCAATTTGAAAAGTTTCCGGGCGCGGACAGCACTCTCGGAACGCAGATGAAGTCGGTCGGTGAAGTCATGGCCATTGGCCGCACGTTTAAGGAAGCATTGCAGAAGGGAATTCGTTCCCTTGAGCCGCACGCGCCTTGGCGAGCTCCTGCGGAGACCCCGGATTCGCTCTTACGAGAAAAGCTCGCCACGCCGCGCCCAGACCGGATTCACTGGCTGCTTACCGCCGTCGACAAGGGTCTACCCGCCGAAGAGATCTGCGAACTCACCAAGATCGATCCTTGGTTCATTCATCAAATTGAAGAAATTGTAGCCATGAATCGCCGCGCCGCGACCGTTACCGTTGAGACTGCTTCGAAGGAACTACTCCGAGAGGTCAAGCGCCACGGGACTAGCGATGAACAGCTCGCGCAAATCTGGAAGAGCACTCCGGCGTCCGTGCGCCTTCAGCGTGCACGTTATGGAGTGGCCCCGGTTTTCAAACGCGTCGATACTTGCGCTGCCGAATTTGAATCCTTTACCCCGTATCTCTATTCCACCTACGAGGACGAAGACGAGTCTGACGCTCAGCCGCGTCCCAAGATCATGATTCTCGGCAGCGGTCCGAACCGAATTGGACAGGGAATTGAGTTCGATTACTGCTGCTGTCATGCAGCTTACGCGCTTCGCGAAGATGGTTTCGAAACCATCATGGTGAATTGCAATCCCGAGACAGTCTCGACCGACTACGACACTTCCGACCGCCTGTATTTCGAACCACTTACACTGGAAGATGTCCTCGCGATCGTCGAACGCGAAAAGCCACAAGGTGTGATCGTACAGTTTGGCGGGCAAACGCCTTTGAATCTTGCTCAGGAACTGAAGCGCAATGGCGTGCCTATCATCGGCACGGCTCCGGAATCTATTGATCTGGCGGAAGACCGGCGCCGCTTCGGCGGTTTGCTCGATAAATTGAAAATTCCGCAACCACGCAATGGCACCGCGCTCGTGCCAGAAGAAGCGGCACGTGTCGCCGCCGAAATCGGAATGCCGGTGCTCGTTCGCCCCAGCTATGTTCTAGGCGGGCGCGCCATGGTGATCGCCTACGACGTGAATACCGTGCAGGAGTATGTTGCCCAAGCAGCGATGATGGGGCCGGCGCGCCCTGTCCTGATCGATCAGTTTCTGGAAGAAGCCACGGAAGTTGATGTCGACGCGCTTGCCGACGGCACGGATGTGGTCATTGGCGGCATTATGGAGCACATCGAAGAAGCCGGCGTGCACTCTGGCGATTCCTCTTGTGTCCTCCCGCCAGTTAGCCTGTCGCCTGCTGTTCTCGAGCATATTCGGGAGTACACGAAGCGGCTCGCGCTTGCTCTAAAGGTGATTGGCCTTATGAACGTGCAGTATGCCATTCAGCGAGACACAGTTTATGTCCTCGAAGTAAATCCGCGTGCCTCGCGCACTGTTCCGTACGTCAGCAAGGCGACCGGCGTGCCCCTGGCAAAAGTGGCCGCGCGCTTAATGGCTGGAAAAAAGCTGGCGGACATGAATCTACCCGTGGTTCTGCACAACGGTATTGCTGAGGTTGCGGTTCACGAATTCTATTCCGTGAAATCGCCGGTGTTTCCGTTCAATAAGTTTCGAGGCGTGGACACAATACTAGGTCCGGAGATGCGCTCCACCGGCGAAGTCATGGGTATTTCCACTTCCTATGGCCTTGCGTTCGCGAAAGCGCAGCTCGCGGCAGGACAGCGGCTGCCGCGCAAGGGCACCGTTTTTCTCAGCGTCAATGATCGTGACAAAAAGCACCTTGGCTCGCTTGGAAAAGAGCTACATGAGCTTGGCTTCCGCTTGCTCGCGACGCGCGGCACAGCGGCGGCTCTTGAAGCGGCAGGCATCCCAGCGGAATCCGTCTTCAAAGTAAACGAAGGCCGGCCCAACATCGTCGACCTTGTTAAGACAGGTAAAATCGATCTGGTAATCAACACACCGCTGGGGCGCGAATCGTTCTACGACGAAAAATCCATTCGCCGCGCTGCGATTCGCTATAACATTCCGTGCATCACAACGCTTGCGGCGGCCCACGCCGCAGCCCGCGGCATTCGCGCGCTGCTCGATCAAGGCACCGAAGTTGCCGCCTTACAGGATTTGCATCGCGGCCGAGTCGCTGCCTCTGGCAGCACCGGCTCAGGAGACTAGATCATGAATCTTTCCGGTGTATTTCCCGCGCTCACCACGCCGTTTTCGGCTGACGGCTCCGTTTCCGTTGAAGACATCAAGCACAACATCACCAAGTACAACTCTACGGGTCTAGCCGGTTACGTAGCGATTGGCTCGACCGGGGAATCCGTGCTGCTCTCGCGCAAGGAGGTCGACACTGTCCTCGTCGCGGTGAAGGAATCGGCCGCGCCTGGAATGCGGCTTATCGCCGGGACGGGTGCCGAATCCACTGCCGAAACCATCGATCGCTCAAAACGTGCGGCGGAACTTGGCTACCACGTCGCGCTAGTGAAGACGCCGTATTACTACAAGCCGATGTACAAGCCGGAAGCGTTCATCGCTCACTACCGGCGCGTTGCTGATGCTTCGCCGATCCCCGTGCTGCTTTATTCGGTGCCGCAATTCACGGGCGTCGCTTTGGAAGCTTCGGAAGTTGGCGTTCTCGCCCAGCATCCCAATATTATCGGGATCAAGGAGAGCTCTGGAAATGTCCAGCGTGCGGCGGAAATGCTTGCCGCCGCTCCCTCCTCTTTTCAATTATTAGTTGGGTCGGCGAGCATGATGTTTCCGTCGATGGTGCTCGGCGCGGTTGGCTCTATCCTCGCTTTGGCTAGCGCACTGCCGGAGCTATGCGTCTCGCTCTTTGAAGCCGCACGAAAAGGCGATCTGGAAACGGCGCGGGCACTGCAGGCCATGATTCTACCGGCCTCGAAGCTGATCGTTTCGCAGAATGGCATTCCTGGGGTGAAGTGCGCCATGGATCAAGCCGGTTATCGAGGTGGCATACCGCGTCAACCCCTATTGCCATTACACGAAGAGCAGAGGGTTGCTATTCGGGAATTCATGGCAAAGGTGGGCGCCCATGCACCCGCACACCTTTCTGGCGCCGTCTCCGTCTAAATCAGGGATCTAAGAAGGCGCTACGGGAGCTGTCCTGAACTCAGAGGTGTAGCGAAAGGAAGCACCCAAATTTGCTGTGACGAAAAGCTGTCGCTATCATCTAATCCCCGATGGAATGTAGAAGCCTGCCGTTTCGCCAGCTCCCGCATCAGTCCAAGCTCTTTCTTCAATTCCTTGATAATTTCTCCTCCGTCAAACAGTTCTACGGGCATCCACCGACAATCGCAGCGGTAAAGAAAACAATAGGATCGCTTGGCTATCCGCAGGATAGGAGGGCGGAGGTTACAGAAATTCTGCGTGAGCAGAACGCGGAGCTGGGCGCGGGTGAAGCGACGCGCGCAAATCTCAACCGGCTAGCCAAGGGTGCAGTTGCCGTTGTGAGCGGGCAGCAGGTCGGATTGTTCGGCGGGCCGGCGTACGCCATCTACAAAGCTGTTAGCGCGATTCAAATCGCACAGGAACTCACGAAGGCGGGAGTGGATGCTGTCCCGGTCTTTTGGATGGCCTCGGAAGATCACGATTTGGATGAAGTACGCACGTCGACGTGGTTTTACCAAGGAAAACTGACTCGCTTTGAGCTTCCTGGAAACGGCGATGCAGGCCAGCCGGTGGGCCGAATCGGGCTCGGATCGCAGGTTGCGGAGATGGTAGACAATGCCGCGACGATTCTGACGGCTGCAGGTGGAGAATTCGTGGCGGGAATATTCAGCGAGAGCTATGGAGCTCAAGAAACTTACGGAAGCGCATTCGGGAAATTGTTTGCGCGATTGTTTGCGGAGCAGGGGTTGATCCTCCTTGATCCGCTGGATGCGCGGTTGCATCGCGTGGGCGGAGAAGTACTGCGAAGAGCGGTGGAAGAGCGCGAGGGATTGAACGAAGCGCTGCTTGCGCGAGGCAAGGAGTTAGAGAAGGCCGGATATGCGGCTCAAGTGAAAGTGACGGCACGAAGCTCTTTAATTTTCAGCATGCAAAAGGGTAAACGACAGCCGATTACCGTAAGTGGCGCTAAATTTATTTGCGGCGAGCAGAGTTGGACGAAGGAAGAATTGGTGCGAGAGGTGCAATCCGCGCCGGAAAAGTTTAGTCCCAATGCGCTGCTTCGTCCCGTGCTACAGGATTTTCTATTGCCGACGGCGGCGTACATCGCTGGGCCAGCGGAGATTGCATACTTCGCGCAGGCGGAAGTGATTTACAAGAAGTTGCTGGAGCGCATGCCGGTGATACTGCCACGCGCGGCGTTCACGATACTGGATGCGAAGGCGGAGAAGCTTTTGCGACGCTACGGATTGAAAGTCGAGGACGTATGGCGTGGCTCGCAAGAACTTCGACGCAAGATGGAGACGGCCAGCGTGCCCACGACGCTTGGTAAGAATTTTGACAAGACTGTGAAAGAAAGTGCGAAGATGCTGGCGGCGCTGAAAAAACAGATCGTACGGCTGGATCCGACGTTGGGCGGAGCAGTGGAGACGGCACAGAAAAAGATCGCCTTTCAGCTCGACAAATTGAAGCGCAAGGCGGGCAGAGCGCAGGCCTTCAAGGCCGGATTAATCGCCGCGCATCAGGAGTTTCTCGAGTCGCTGCTTTACCCACACAAGGTTTTACAATCGCGCGAGCTGTGCTTTTTGCCGTTCCTGGCAAGCTGGGGCATGGGCGGGTTAAAGGAACTTCAATCGCTAGCAAGCAGCTCCAAACAAAATGAGCACAAGATTCTGCGGATTCCTTGAGACGATTAGCTGTCGAGAGATTTGAAGAGGTTGGTTCGGCTGCGATACCTTAAGGTCGCCACAAGCACATTTCTTACTTGTCTTAAAATTCCGTCTGGCCGGTAATCAGCTTTTTCTTTCCTGTCAATGAACGCAGCGTGGCGGCCGTTTCCTCGGCCATTTTCCCCGCGAGTTCTTTTACATTTTCCGCGATGGCGGGATGGGACAACCTGGCCTTGGCGCAAAGCAAATCTATTCCGGCATCAAACCCATGGATATATGCCAACTTCTCATCCGATTCGTAGCTCTGAATCATTCTTGTCACTGCCCATTTCTGATTCAACAAGTACTCGCACTGGAGAAGATCTTCTTTGCTTAACATCTCGGCGACCTCAGTGACTCCGGCAGTGTACGGGCCAAGCATGCAAAAGCAAATGGTACTATCCAGTTTTGGACACATTTTTATTGTTTCTTTCGATCGTCTAATTCAGAGCCTCGTACTGGGGGGCATCCAAGATTAGAGTCTTCTTATCTTGCTAAACTTGTCTGACGCGTCTGGCTAAAGAGGTGGGGGGATTGGCGGGCACCAAGATCGCTAAGAAGTTCTCTGGCGGCCCATTCCTGACAGAATACGAAGCTCACCGAGGATCAAGACAGGTACGTTTACCACCTCATCGTTACGCACCAGATGAGCCGAGCGCTCCGAACCTGTGGAATATCCTTCGATGTGCAAGATCACGTCGGTTTCATTCTCGCGACGGCCACCGTTTTTTAAGGTTACAAGCAGCTTTCTGGAATCGTAATGCACGGTCAGGTGTTTTGATGTGGCCGCGCACCAAACCCTGAGATCTCCAAGCGGAGTTTCCTTGCAGGTGAGGGTCTGTTCTTGCGTCACGGAATTCCACTCTTCGCACTGCGAGAAAATCGAATCGCGAAAATGCTTCCAAACTTGCAGTGAGCGGGCGACAGCCGTTTCCAGATTGAGCTTGTCCTCGAGTTTCTGCGCTTCTTCCGTAAGCTTCGCGGCTAGAAACTCCTGCGCTGCCTGTCTTGTGCTCTCGTCCCGCATCGGTCATCTCCCGGAGAATTATCTTACACAAGGTCAAACACCAAGTCGTTAGCGTTCTTGCTGGGTGTTGATGCGAAATAGGAGTGACGTTGGTTGGATGGGCAGAAGGGGACTGCGTGCCTTGCCCCTACGAGGGAAGGCGATTTTCTTTTGGGAGAGCGTCGGCTAGGAGGAGAGCGGCGCCGCTGAACATGAGGGTGTCGGCGATGTAGTTGAGGCCGTTGCCGATGTCCGCGGGAATGGAAAGCTCGATGGGAAGGTAGATGACCAGGACGATGAGCAGAATGGTAAGGCCAAGGATGGTAGTGGCGAGGCGAGATTTTTTGTTGATGAAAAGGCTGGCGCTGGTGGCGAGGAGAACTGCGCCTGCCAGATAAGCCCAGAAGAAGCGGAGCGGAATCCATGCTGGTGTGATTTTTCCAAGAGGGACGCCGGGGGCAAAGTCGGGGTGGAGGAAATGCTCGACGCCGAAGAAGAGAGCGGTGGGGGCGAAGAGATATCGGGCGAGAGTCAACAGTGGTGACGTGGCGTTTGTGGGTCGAGGCGTTTTGTTTTGTGTGGAAGCAAAGGCGAAGGCGCCGCCGCTGAATGAGAGCTCTCTTAGAGCGACGGCCCAGGAAACCCGGTCGCGGGGGTTGGCGACGACCCTTGGAATGTGTAGCAGCACCACGAATAGACACATCATGATCCCCAAGAGCGTTGCAGCCAGCCAGGAGTACTTCTTGAGAACGATGCTCAGGGCGGCGGCGACGAGGGCTACGCCGACGAAATAGATCCAAAAGAGATGTGCGGGAATCCAAGAGGGGATCCCGCCGGCCATCAACCTGCCAAGGGTGAAGTGTTCCCCTGCGAAGACGGCCAAGGGGATGGCGAAGAAGAGGCGGCCAAAGGGCATTAGCTTGTCGAGGCCGCGAGCCTCTGGAACTTCGTTTTTCAGAATTACAGGTAGGCCGACGGCGAGGATAGCCAAGCCTAGGAAGTATGGCCAGAAGACGGTTGCGGGGATGGAAAACACTTCCAGCGTAAGAGCAGACGCAGGCATATAGTCGAGTGTCCCGTAGAAAGTGGTTTCTCACAATAACCACTTGAGGCGGGGCTTCTATAACCAGTATGACCAGAGACTAGCGACGACTGCGCGATTTTCAACGCCGAGTTTGCGCGTCCGTACGGCCGGCAAAGGCTTTCCGTACTGGCCTACGTAATCTTTCGCTCTGCGGTTGTGGACCGCACTCTATACGCGCAAGCCGGCCCGAAACGCTTGGCATTAGAAGGCTCAAATATTTCCAGATCGGCTGCATTGGTGCAGCTGCAATTCGCGGGAATGACGATTTGTGGCTGGCCACGCGGACACTATCGGTCACCCGAGGCTCGCGTGCAGCGGGAAACATAAGCAGGGCCGCGCGGACTCTCCCATAACGTTCCTGTAATCAGTAAATAATAAATACAATTAAGATAATTTAATCGACCGGGAGCGGCTATCGACCTGCTTCAGTATAGGCATGCAACCAGGTAAAACTATGTTTGATAAAAATGGAACGGCAAAACAAAAGGGATTTTCGCTTATCGAGTTGTTGATCGTAGTGGCGATTATTTTGATCATCGCAGCGATTGCAATTCCTAACCTTCTCAGGTCGCGTATCGCGGCAAACGAAGCTTCTTCGGTCGGTTCGATCCGTACGATCAACACGTCCGCTGTGACGTATTCGTCCACGTATCCGTCAAACGGATTTCCAGTCTCTCTGGCAGCCATGGGCGGTGCAAATCCTTGCACAGCCGCTCCGGCAAACGCTTGTTTGCTTGACCCCGTTCTCGCCGCTGGCACGAAGAGCGGGTACAAGTTCGCTTGGACCGGCGATGGCAATACGCCTTCCGTCAATTACACGGTCACGGGCACCCCAGTCGTGGTTGGCAGTTCCGGTCAGCGTCAGTTCTTCTCTGACCAGTCCGGGGTGATCCGTTACAGCACGACAGGCGCGGGAGTCACAGTAGCGAGCCCGCCACTGCAATAAGTTTAGAATCCCGCTGGGAAACACGGTGCGAAGGGATCAAGCGAGCACACAATCACGGTCGCGTGCTTTGGTTTTACGTGGGCGAGAGGGGAAGTTTCGCAGCCGCTGGACTAGTGGCCTACGAACAATAGCTCTTCGAGAGCCATTCGACGCACCTGCCAAGACTCGAGGTGCTTCTCATTCACAATCATCTGGCACTGACCTTCGTCGGTAAAGGTGAGTCTCACCTCAAACATCTGCTCGCCTTTGTCGCCGCGAACCAGAATGCCGTGCTCGGCAAGGCTGAAGGTCACTAACCTGCGCACATCGCTGGATACGAAGACAACGCTAAAGTCGCTTCCGGCTTCCTCGACGGAAAATTCATAAGGGGAATTCTTTGGACGAAGGCCATTCCGTGTCTTAACGTCCTCCTCGACTTGTGAACGAAGTGCCTGGAAGACTTTGGGGAGCGAGCACGACGAGCGCTCCGACACCCAGTTGAACTTCGACTTGTCTTTTTCGGTTTGATTGGATTGGTGCGGTGCTTCGACTTTGTTGTTGTCCACGCTTGGGCCTCGGAAACGCTTCTGTAGTTAAGATGCGAAAAAAAGGGCAATAGTTAGTATGCCGGACGAGCCCGAATCGCGAAGGAGAGTTGGGGCGAGGAAAATCAAAAGTTCCGACGCTCTAGTCTTTCGGGAACATGAGATCGATGCCGCCACGAGTGGTTTCTATGTGCAGGTCATTGGATTTGCTCTCCGGCGTCGTCCGCATTGTTCGTTTCCCGTGAGTCGGCGGCATAGTAGGCGCGCTACGCGTGCGCAGCCAATGGAAAGCGCGCTTTTGCTTGAAAAGTAGGCCAAAATGTGATATAATTAGTAAAGGGAGTTTGTTAGGTATCGTCAAAATTCATGCTGTGAGGTGAGACTTATTTATGGAGAGCCAAATGAGGACAGATGTTGTTTACGCCATGACGGACGAAGGGGAGAAGCTGGCCGTTATAGATGTCACGAATCCTGCGTTCGCCGTGAGCGCCACCGACGAGGAACTCGCGGCTATGGCCGAGCAGTATATTCTCGAGGCCGGGCGACACCAGGATATTCCCGCGGCGCTTCGAGAAGCGCTTCGAAGTTCGAAGCTCGGCCGTGGGCTTATGGCGGCCTCGGGGACGTTTGTGGACGGAATGACCACTTACCAATTAAAGCTGGGTCCGGAGAATTTGGGGGACGGTTTCAGCCCGATAGACCAAAGAATCGCCGCTTCGTTTCCCGCGTTTACCGCCCGGCTTCGTTTGCAGGACATGGCGCGATTGATGGCTGACGGCCTGGCTGGCGCGGCAATGGCTGAGCCTCGTCGGCCAGTATGTCTTGTGAATATCGGTGGTGGGCCAGGAGCAGACAGCTGGAATGCCTTGATTCTTCTTGGTCGTGCTCGCGCAGAACTGCTAGGTGACCGCGAAATCGGAATCACGATCTTGGACCTCGATCAGCGCGGGCCGGCGTTTGGCGGACGTGCTCTCGAGGTCCTGTGTGCATCTACGGAGCCTTTGAGCGGGCTCAAGATCGAATTCCAGCATTTGGAGTACGAGTGGTCGTCCCCCGGCCGGCTGCGTGAGATGCTTCTCGAATTGAGAGCTGCCGACTCGGTGTGCGGAATTTCTTCAGAGGGCGCCTTGTTTGAGTATGGTTCGGACGAGGAGATCGTCTCGAATCTTCAAGCTCTCCGTGTTGGAACGGCCGCTGACGCTATCATTGTGGGATCCATCACGCGGGAGGGTAAACCTGTGCGTGCTTCGTTGATCGGGAATCGTGTGCCGACGCGGCCGCGAACGATCGAGGCATTCCAAACCCTTGCGAAACAGGGCGGCTGGACAGTGGATGAGGTAATCGAGCGCCCGTTCAGCTACAACGTGCGACTGGGGAAGGCATAGTCACTGTCGCGTAGGACAATTGCGTCTGCACAGCGGAAGCCGAACTTGGTCATGCCCAATGCTCTGAACCCCGGGGAACCCTTCATATTTGTTCAAGTTGAGGAAATGGATGGGTACTAGGGTGGGCGCTGCGGGCGCGGAGCCTTGCCAGCAAAGCCCTGAGTCGTTGGCGATCGCTGTCGCCCACGGCTGTAAATCTCAAGCCGAGACCGCTCCCTTTTTTTACATGACGCACGACCGCATCGGCTTGTATGCGCCCTTCCTGAACCAGAAAATCGAGCTTGGCAGGCATGCCCTCTTTCACACTGAGGTGAGGAGTCTCGATAAACAGGCCGTCGACACTGATGTCCAGGACGCGGGAGACATCATCGCGTTCGTTGCACCGCCAGCAGAGCCAAATATCCTCTGAGGCGGGAAGACGAGTTAGCGCGCGGCGGGAATAAGACGGTTTCTGTAACATGGGACACTCCCTTGAGCGCAGGCACGTTGCTAAGAGGAGAGGGCTGGGGGAGGCCGGCTCGTCTAAGGTGCTGGTACGCTCGCCATTCAATCGGTCACGAAATTTAGTAAAGGCGCTCATCTGTCAGCTGCGTTCTAGCCAAAAACAGTAGTGCTTATCCAGTAGAGACAAAAAGCTCGAAAACGTTTCATTTCGGGAATTTCGGGTTAAGCGGCTTTGCGATTGTCGCGGCCGACCGAAGCCATATTGGCCACGGAGGCCATATTCGTGACTTTGGCCATGTTGATAACGGGGTGGCGGAAGGCGGCCAGGCGCACAACGGCCAGTCCCCAGGTCTTTTGGAGCATGTAGAGGCCTGCGACTACTGCAAGTAGAACGGCAAAGCCCAAGGCGAAGAAGGCAAAGGCGGCCAGCAATTCGCGAACGACGTAGAACTGTGCCAGAACTATTACCGCCAGGAATGCCAACAACCACATCCGACCGCTGTCTTTGCTAATCGCTTGCACTTGCACGACCCCTCCTAGTTTTTCTAACGGCGGCCCTGACCTGGGATGAGCGCCAGGGCCGCCGATCTGCTTACTTGGTGGTGGGCCAAGTAAGGTGGTGTTGGATGACGATGTGCACTTTCGCTTAGTTAGGGAGAAGGAACAATGCACCGCTGGTGAACAGCGGGTGGACTGTAGGTGAACCGGCAGGAACGGTCGGGGAAGAACGCTGGTGATAGAATTTGCGAGACTTTGGGAGAGGTGCGATGGAAGTCTTGCGAGTGAAAACGGTACGACGGACGCAGTTGGTGGATGTGACGGACTTGGTGGAGAAGGTCGTGGCGAAAGCGGGGGTGGCGTCGGGGTTGTGCCAAGTATTCGTGCCGCACACAACGGCGGGTGTAATCATCAACGAGCACTTCGATCCGGATGTCGCGACGGATTTGGAAGGAGTGTTTGAGCGGTTAGTCCCGCGGTCAGGGCCGTACAGACATGCAGAGGGGAATTCCGATTCGCATGCTAAGGCGGTTTTGACGGGGGCCTCGCAGGTGATTTTTGTCGAGAAGGGAAAATTGGTTTTAGGGCAATGGCAGGGAGTATTTTTGTGCGAGTTTGATGGGCCGCGGGAGAGAAAAATGTGGGTCAAGGTGGTAGGGGAATCGCGGTGACGGTTATGTGGGTGTGATAGAGTTTTTGCGATGAAGACGGCGAACAAGCTGGGGATTTATGTGCAGGTTCCGTTTTGTCAGACCAGATGCACATACTGCAATTTTCATACGGGGGTGGTGTCTGCAGGGCGGTTTGCCCCGTACGTGGAAGCCGTGTGTCAGGAGATTCGAGGGCATCGGGAATTTTATCGAGCGACTGGCGTGAAATTGCCGGAGGGATTTGAGAAGGCGATCGTCGAGACGGTCTACTTCGGCGGGGGGACGCCTAGCCTGTTGGAGCCGGAGTTGTTGGAGCGGATGATTGGGGCAATTCGCCTGACATTTGCGACGGAATTGAGCGAGGTGACGTTAGAGGCGGACCCGGAGACTGTGACGGTCGAGAAGGCTGAGGCCTGGTCTGCGGCGAGCATTAATCGGATTAGCTTTGGGGTGCAATCGTTTTCGGATAGGGAATTGGTGGCGGCTGGGCGGATGCATCGCAGGGCGGATATCTATCGGGCAGCGGAGATTTTGCGAGGGGCGGGGATTCGGAACATTAGTTTTGATTTGATCGCGGGATTGCCGTTTCAGACGAAAGAGAGTTGGGGTGAATCGCTCGAAGATTTGGGGAAGTTGGCTCCGGAGCATGTTTCGGTTTATTTGTTGGAGGTGGATGAGGGGAGCCGGTTGGGGCTGGAGATTTTGCAGAGTGGGACGCGATACTCGGCAGGGGCCGTTCCTAGCGACGACGCGATGGCGGAGTTTTATGAGACGGCTTGCTCGTTTTTGGGCGAGCGTGGTTATCACCACTATGAGATTTCGAATTGGGCGCAGCCTGGATCTGAGTCACGGCACAATTTGAAGTATTGGCGGCGCGAAGCGTATTGGGGATTTGGAGCTGGCGCGCACTCGTTTTCGGGGACGCAGCGATGGGCGAATGCGCATGACGCGGCGGCGTATGTGGGTGCGATTGAGGCTGGGCAGTTGCCGATCGAGCAGTTGGAGCGTGTAACGCAAGAGAGTGCCTTGGAGGAAGAGTTGTTTTTGGGGTTACGACAACTGGATGGGATTGATGTGGCGAGGATTGAGAAAGAGTACGGTGTTGGATTGGGAGAGAGATTCAAGGGATTGCAGGCGTCGGGACTGGTGGAGAGATGCGGGGACGTGGTGCGGCTTGCTCCGGCGAGATTGAGTGTATCGAATGAGGTCTTTGTGGAACTGATGCGGTGATTCACGCGGATTGAGCTAGCGGGAGTTTAAAGGTCTTCTTAACACAGAGATCACAGAGGACGCAGAGAAGAAGAGGAGCGCACACGGTGAGTGGAACGATTGCTAAGAGTGGGATGCGGAGTGAGGCGGAGGAAGTGACGGCGTTAGACAATATTGTGGATTTGCGAAGCGATACGGTTACGCGGCCTACGGCGAAGATGCGGCGGGCTATGGCTGAGGCGGTCGTCGGGGACGACGTTTATGGGGAAGACCCGACGGTGAACCGGCTGGAGAAGAGGGCCGCGGAAATATTCACGAAAGAGGCGGCGCTTTTTGTCCCCACCGGGTGCATGGGGAATTTGATTGCGATCAAGACTTGGACTCATCACGGCGATGAAGTGATTTGCGATGAGAAGAGTCATGTGAACTTGTATGAGCTCGCGTCGATGTCGGCAATTGCGGGGTGTATGCCGCGGATTGCGCGAGGCCTCGATGGGATTCTTTCTTGGAAGCTGGTTGAGGAGGCAATTCGGCCAAAGATTTACTACGACTCGCAGACGGCGCTGATTTGTCTTGAGAATACGCACAATATGGCGGGCGGGACGCTGCACGCGACGGCTTCGGTGGATGAAATTTGCGGGCATGCGCACGAAGCGAAATTGAAAGTGCATTTGGATGGAGCTAGGATTTTTAATGCGGCAGTGGCGCTGGGCGAGAGTGTCGCAGCGATGACGAAGAGCGTGGACTCGGTGATGTTCTGTTTGTCGAAGGGGCTGGCAGCGCCGGTGGGGTCGATGATTGTGGGCAGCGCGGCATTTATCGAGAAAGCGCGGATTTACCGCAAGATGTTTGGCGGAGGCATGCGACAGGCGGGCGTAATTGCGGCAGCGGGGTTAATCGCGCTGGAGGAGTCACCGGCGCGCCTGCATGTGGATCATGAGAACGCGCAGGTCTTGGCGAAAGGGATTGCTGCAATGCCTGGATTGAAGATCGATCCAGCGAAGGTAAAAACGAATATCGTCATCTTCGATTGCGAAGGCACAGGGAAGAACGCGGTGGAACTGTGCGATCTGTTGCGCGAGAAAGAGATTTGGGCGTTGGATACCGCGACCTACTCGGTGCGGTTTGTGACGCACTGCGATGTGGATCGAGCGGGATGCGAGCGTGCGCTGGCGGCTTTAGGAGAAATTGTGGGGCGGACGCAAACAGCTCGGGCGTAAGGATGGTCTAGGGGCCCAATGGGTTAATGGACAAACATTGCGTCAACGATCTTTGGCAACTCTTCGAGGGAGTGAGCTTGTTCAGCAGTTGGTGGCGAAGGCTTGACCTGGATCTGACCAATTTTCATTTCGACGTCGTATTCGCCGAGCGCTTCATCTAGGAGGAGAAATGCGATTGATAGATAAGCGTTGCGTTCGCGTTCGTTGTAGCCGGGGATAAAAACGATAATGTCTGCCTTTTGGTCTCCGCGTGCGACCTGGACAGTTACGGTTTCGTGTTTTACATTGACGCCGCCGTAAGAAATATTATTAGGCTTGCGACGAGGACGAAATTTGATGAATTTCCAACGAGGCAACACCGGGGCCGCCGCGTAGAGTGACTCCACCTTGGGGAATGCTTCTTTTATTCCGTCCGCGCTGATAACAAACTCGCGAGAACCGTCATTTTTCGGTCCGAATTCAAAGGTGAGGCTCGGATGAACTTTGTGTAACTCTGCTGCAAGCCGATCAAAAGTCCGCTCCTCGTCCTTCTCGAAGTCGAATAACATGTCCTGATTGTTTTGGAACCAAACCCAGAACGCTTGTTCTGTTGTCGTCTGATTGCCCCTGCCATGAAGTCCCAACGTCGCTAAAAGACTAAGCGGAAGGGCAAGAAAGGATTTTCGCGGCATAACACCTCGCGGAGATGTCTGACTCGATTGGAGTGGCTCCAACTACTTTATAACGGAGAAGGTGACTTGCGGGTTAGAAATCGGCTGACCTAGCACCGCTACACAAATGGGTGAGAGTTGACCTGTGGTATAAAGAATACTTTGGGAAGGTATAGGAAAAAGCCATAGTCGGGAGACACCTTGGACTTCACTTTTACCGAAGAACAGCAGCAGTTGCGGCGGAGCGTGCGGGAGTTTGCGCAGGGGGAGGTATTGCCGCACGTGATGGAGTGGGACGAGGCTTCGCACTTTCCGATCGAGATTATGCCGAAGCTGGGCGAGATGGGCTTGCTGGGCGTGATTTTTCCGGAGGAGTATGGCGGCGCGGGGCTGGGGTACATCGAGTACGTGATCGCAATTGAAGAATTGGCGCGAGTAGATGGGTCCATCGGGTTGATCGTGGCGGCGCACAATTCACTTTGCAGCAATCACATTTTTAAGTTTGGGACAGAAGCGCAGAAGAAGAAGTATCTGGCGCCGTTGGCGACGGGAAAGAAGATCGGGGCGTGGTCGCTAACGGAGCCGGAAGCGGGATCGGATGCGGGCGGGACTCGGACGACGGCACGGCGCGATGGGGATTTTTGGGTATTAAATGGGGCGAAGACTTTTACGACGAACGGGCATTACGCGGATTTTTGCGTGGCGATGGCGGTGACGGACAAGTCGAAGGGCTCGCACGGGATTAGCGCGTTTATTCTGGAAAAGGGAATGGCGGGGTTTAGGCCAGGGAAGAAAGAGAACAAGCTGGGCATGCGGGCCAGCGATACGTCGGAAGTGATCTTTTCGGATTGCCGCGTACCGGCGGAGAATTTGCTCGGTCCGGAGGGCGAAGGTTTTACCGGGAGCCTAAAGATTCTGGATGGTGGACGCATTTCGATCGCGGCGTTAGCGCTGGGGATGGCTCAGGGGGCGCTGGACGCAGCGGTGAGTTACGCGAAGCAGCGGAAGCAGTTCGGACAGGCGATCAGCGAATTTCAGGCGATTCAGTTTAAGTTGGCGGACATGGCGACAGAAGTGGAGGCAGCCAGGCTGCTCGTGTATCAAGCGGCTTGGCTGGCGGACCGCAAAGATGTGCGGTTCACGCGCGAATCGAGCATGGCGAAGTTGTTTGCCAGCGAAGTAGCAGTGCGCGTGGCGAATGAATGCGTCCAGGTCCATGGCGGCTATGGATTCATTAAGGATTATCCGGCGGAGAAGTTTTATCGCGATGTGAAGTTGTGCACGATTGGTGAAGGAACCAGCGAGATTCAGAAGCTGGTGATTGCGCGGCAATTGCTCGGAAAGAAGTGAGTCGTGGTTCGTTCGAGCTTGAAGTCGAAGTTGGGTTTTAACACATAGCTCGCAGAGTTCACGGAGAAGAGTGTAACTAGAACTCTTCCAGCCTGGCGGAAGTGGTCGCGCAGCATTTGGGGCCAGTGGTAAAAACCGGGATAATAGGCGGATGCACTCAGCCTTCTTCGCATCCGTGAACAATTCAAGGACAAAATGACGCTGCCTGTTGAGACGTGGGCGGAATTGGTGCGCGCAGGGGATGTGCGAGCGATTTCGCGCGCGATCACGGCGATTGAGAACCATCAGGCCGAAGCTGAAGAGCTGCTGCGGCGGCTTTTTGCGTCGACGGGGCGAGCTTATCTGACGGGAGTGACCGGGGCGCCGGGAACGGGGAAGAGCACTCTCGTGGATCGGCTTGCGGCCCATTACAGGAAACATGACCAACAAGTGGGCGTAATTGCGGTGGACCCGACGAGCCCGTACACGGGCGGAGCGATATTGGGAGACCGCATCCGGATGCAGAGCCATGCCAGCGATCACGGGATGTTCATTCGGTCGATGGCCACGCGCGGATTCATGGGAGGATTGGCGCGGGCAACTGCAGAAGTGGCGCTATTGCTGGATGCTGCGGGGAAGCAGGAAGTTTTGATCGAGACTGTCGGTGTTGGGCAGGACGAGATCGATATTGTGCGGCTGGCGGATTGCGTGTTGGTAGTGCTCGTGCCGGGAATGGGCGACGACATTCAAAATATGAAAGCCGGGCTAATGGAGATTGGCGACATTTTTGTTTTGAACAAGGCGGACCGCGAAGGTGCGGATCGCTTGGAGCAGCAACTGCATGCGATGTTGTCGCTAGTGATGCCGCGTGACGGTTGGCACCCGCCAGTAGTACGCACGGTCGCTAGCGAGAGCAAGGGAATTGCTACGCTGGCGGAGACGATCGGAACATTTCGCAAACATTTTGAATCGAGTGGCGAGCGAGAGCGGAAACATATCGAGCATTGGAAACGGCGGCTTTTGGGGTTGATTGAGTCGCGGCTGGTCGAGCGGGTTTTGGGCGGCGCCAACGGAGAGTCGCGCCTAGCCGAGATGGCGAAGCAAGTGGCGGAGCGGAAGAAGGATCCGTTTACGGCGGTGAATGAGTTGTTGGCGAAGAATGGAGTTGTGTAATGCGTTTTGGCGACTTGGAAGTGCGCTACATCGACGCCGGGAGTTTCTGGCTGGATGGCGGATCGATGTTCGGGATCGTGCCGCGGACGATTTGGGAAAAGAAGATGGTCCCGGACGAGCGACATCGGCTGAAGTTTGCGTGCAATTCGTTGCTCGTGCGAGCGGGCGCAAAAACAGTGTTGGTGGAAACGGGAAATGGGACAAAGTGGGATGAGAAACTGCGGAAGATTTACAGCTTCCCGGCTAATGACCCACTGACTGAATCGTTAGCGAAAGGAGGAGCGAAGCCGGAAGAGATTGATCTGGTCATCAACACGCATCTGCATTTTGATCATGCAGGAGGGAATACGCGGCTCATCGATGGACGCGCGATTCCGGCGTTTCCGAAAGCGAGATATGTAGTGCAGAAAACCGAGATGGAGCATGCATTGAAGCCAACGGAACGCGACCGCGCGAGCTACTATGCGCACGATTTTGTGCCGGTGACGGACGCGAGGCAGTGGCAGTTCGTGGAGGGAGACACAGAAATCTTACCTGGGATTTCAGTCGTGAAGATTCCTGGGCATAACCTGAACATTCAGGCCGTCCAGATCAGGGGCGGCGGAAAAAAGTTGATGTATGTGTCGGACTTGCTTCCCACTCGGCACCATTTGCCGCTTCCGTGGATTATTGCGTACGATCTATACCCGCTGACGACACTGGAGACAAAGCGCAAGTGGATAGGAGAGTTTGTGCGGGACGGGTGGATTGTGGCGTTTGGACACGACCCGGATTTTCCCACGGGCACGTTGCACGAGCAGGACGGGAAGATTGCGTTCGAGCCGGTAGACCTCAATAGCTAATTTCACGGAGAAAAAGAATGGCAGCTGCAAAATCGGAGAAGTCGAAGCGCGCAAATACGCAGGCGGAGATTGGGATTATTGGCGGGAGCGGCCTGTACTCAATGAACGGGTTGACGAAGACGCGCGAAGTCACCGTGAAGACGCCGTTTGGCGAACCTTCGGACGCGATTGTGCTGGGGATGCTGGAGGGAAAGCGTGTAGCGTTTTTGGCGCGCCACGGACGCGGCCACCGAATATTGCCAGGCGAGATCAATTTTCGAGCGAATGTGTATGCGATGAAGCTGCTGGGCGTGGAGAGAATTATTTCGGTCAGCGCCGTAGGGTCATTGATGGAGGATTTGCGTCCTGGAGAGTTCTTGGTGCCAGATCAGTTTGTGGACCGCACCAAGAATCGCGTTTCAACTTTTTTTGGAGGAGGGCTGGTCGCGCACGTTGGTTTCGATAAGCCGACATGTGGGCAAGTGTCGGCTACCCTAGCGGATGCCAGCGTGCATTGTGGAGTGATGGTGCATCGGCGTGGTACGTATGTGTGCATCGAAGGACCGCAATTTTCGACTCTGGCCGAAGCAAACATGCACCGGCAGTTGCGCTTTGAAGTAATTGGCATGACCAACGTGACGGAAGCGAAGCTAGCCCGCGAGGCCGAGATTTGTTACGCAACAATCGCCATGATTACGGACTTTGACTGCTGGCATCCGGAGCACGAGTCGGTGACGGCTTCGCAAATCATTGCGACGCTAGTACAGAATGCAGAGAATGCACAAAAGGTCTTGCGAGAGGCAGTGCGCGCGATGCCTGAGGGACGTAGCTGCAAGTGCGGTGCGGCGCTGAAGCATGCTTTGGTAACAGATATGAAGCTGGTTCCAAAAGCCACGAAGAAGAAACTCGAAGCAATCATCGGCAAATATATTTCCTAGGAGAAGCCTGTGTCCTTACTTGTAGTCGGTTCGGTGGCATTTGATGCGCTCGAAAGCCCGTACGGAAAAGTGGACTGGACTCTTGGCGGCGCGGCGACCTACTTTGCACTTTCCGCGAGTTTTTTCGCGCCAGTAAGCCTGGTCGCGATTGTGGGCGAGGATTTTACAGCCAAAGACGAAGCAGTCTTTCGCGGGCGGCACATCGATACGGAAGGATTGGAGCGCGCAGCGGGAAAAACGTTTTTTTGGGCTGGGCGATACTCGGAAAACCTGAATGAGCGTGTCACGCTGGCCACCGACTTGAATGTGTTTGCGGGCTTTAAGCCAAAGTTGCCGGAGAAATACAAGACGTCGAAGTACGTTTTTCTGGCGAATATAGCTCCGGATCTGCAGCGCGATGTCCTAAAACAAGTAAAGGGAAGGCCGAAACTCGCCGCGCTCGACACGATGAACTACTGGATCGAGCGGACCCCCGCGGAATTGCGCGAGACGCTAAAGCACGTCGATATTTTAATGATCAACGATTCCGAAACGCGCCAGCTTTCCAGCGAACACAACCTGCTGCGCGCCGCAAAACACATTTTCAAGATGGGACCTTCGACGCTGGTAGTGAAACGCGGCGAATACGGTGCCATGATGGTCGACAAACGCGGCGTATTTTGCGTGCCGGCGTTTCCGCTGGAGGAACCTCACGATCCGACCGGAGCCGGCGACAGCTTCGCGGGCGGCTTCATGGGCTATTTGGCAGGCGCCAAGAATTTGAGCGACGCCACGCTTCGCAGGGCGATGGTGTACGGTTCAGTGCTGGGCAGCTTTACCGTCGAGAAATTCGGATTGGACCGGCTGCGTGTACTGAAACGCAGCGAGATACACGCCAGGGCACGGCACTTCGCGAAATTGACCCAATTCAAATTGTAGTGTGTAGAATCCTGCCATAGCCTAAGAATTGCAGGAGACCATTCTGCCTCTAAGCACTATCATCGCGCGACTGGCGTGGGCTGCTCTGCTCGGCTCCATCATAGGCGTCGAACGCAACGTTCGCAGACGTCCCGCGGGGATGCGAACATGTTTTTGCGTATCGTTAGGAGCTGCGCTCTTCACGGTCGTTTCCGTGGAAATTGCCCGCCGCACGGGCGACACCAGCACGACGCGAATTGCCTCGAATATCGTTCAGGGAATCGGGTTTCTCGGAGCAGGCGTAATCTTGCGTGAACGCGGCAGCGTCGTTGGGTTGACGACGGCGGCGACCATTTTCGCCGTCGCTGCAATGGGAATGGCGGCCGGCGGAGGATTGTACTCAGTTTCAGGGATTGCCTGTGCTCTGGTGTTGTGCGCCCTCGTTCTGCTCTTCTACGTCGAGGATTGGCTCAATTTGAAACCGCGGTATATGTTGTTCCGCATTTTTGTGGATAGGGCCGAAAACATGGTCACGGACGTACATCGGATTTTTTCAGATCTCAGAGTGCCGATTGATAATTTTCAGGTGTCGCTTTCTGGTGAGAAAAATCTTATTCAGTTTGATGCGGAGGTCAGCACGCACCAACAGGATAAAATCCTCCAAGCGCTGTGCAAACCTGGCATGAGTTGCGAGATGCTGCCTGTGGAGAGACAAAACGGATGAGCGTTCGAAGTGGGAGCTTTGAGGCAACAACAGTGGACGTCGAACTACGAAAGCCAAAAGCGTTAAATTCGCAAAGCGTGTTCATGCCATTTGCGCCGGCATCTCCGGCGGAGTTTTCCAAAGTGCTGGCTGGCGCTGAGGAATTGCGTAACCTGGGATTTCAAATTGGCGATTCGACGCCGCTTACGCCAGATGGATACTTCGCGGGATCGCTTGCGGGCAGGCTGAATGAGCTTTTGAGCGAATTGGAGCGCAGCGATGTGGACGCGCTCGTGGCCATTCGTGGTGGGTATGGGTCGAACTACCTTCTCGATGACCTTGTGCTAGAACGCGCTGACGCACCGAAAGTAATTTTGGGATATAGCGATTTGACGTCGCTGCACGCATTTCTATGGATGCGTTACGCCTGGGTGGGATTCTATGGGCCGATGCTGGCTGCTGGTTTGGATGCCGGCGACAGTGTGGCGAACGGCTATGACAGGGAGTCGCTGCTTGCAGCCGTTGGGAAAACAGACGGCGGCTGGACATTGAGGTTGCGTGGCGAAACGATGGCCGCCGGTGAAGCGGAAGGCCGTGTTCTTGGCGGATGTATGACGTTGGTGGAGACGACGCTTGGGACACCATGGGAGTTGGACACGCGCGGTTCGATATTATTGCTCGAGGATCGCGGAATGAAGCCATGGCAAGTGGATCGGGCGCTGATGCATTTGAAGCAAGCCGGAAAGTTTGAAGGCGTCCGAGGTATCGTGCTCGGCGAATTTCCTGATTGCGGACCGCTAATGTCGGGCAGCGCTTCGGTTCGCGATGTCTGCGCGAGAATTTTAGGTGCGCTGGGAGTTCCGATCGTTTACGGCGCGGCGGTTGGACATACGCCGCGGCCGATGTTGACAGTACCTTTGGGAGTGAAAGCACGTTTGAGAGCTGAGGGAGAAGGGCAATTGGAGATTCTTGAACCGGCGGTCGTTCTATGAGCGATGCGAAGCATGTCCACGTGATTGGCATTGGAGGTTCGGCGATGGCGCCGCTTGCGGGCATGTTGCGCGAGCACGGCTATCGCGTGACGGGGTCGGATTCGGGAGTCTATCCACCGGCTTCGACGCTCCTTGAGAAGCTGGGGATTTCTTTTTTTCATACATTCGATGCGGCGAACTTGACGCCCGCGCCGGATTTGGTTGTGGTCGGGAATATTATCGCGCGCGGGAATCCGGAACTGGAAGAGGTTCTCGATCGGAAGATTCCGTATCGCTCGATGCCGGAGATTCTGGAAGAAGTGTTTTTGCCGGAGCGCCATTCGATTGTGGTAAGCGGCACGCACGGGAAAACTACGACGACGGCAATGCTAGCCTGGATTTTTCATACGGCGGGCAAGCGCCCGAACTTTTTGGTGGGCGGCGTAGCTGAGAATTTTGGCAAGAGTTATGGCCTGGGTGGCGGCGAAGAATTTATTTTGGAAGGCGATGAGTACGAAACGGCCTTTTGGGATCGCGGTCCTAAGTTCTTTCATTACCATCCAGATGATTTGATCATCACTTCGCTGGAATTCGACCACGCGGACATTTACCGGGATTTTGAGACGTACGAGTTGGCGTTTCGACGTTTGGTGAATCTCGTGCCGCGGCGCGGGCGAGTGGTGATTTGGGGTGATACGGAAGAATCCGGACCTGCGTTGCGGCGAGCGGCGGAAAAGGCGTTTTGTCCCGTGGAAACATACGGATTTTCTGCGGGAAACGATTGGCTGGCGAGCGATTTGGCGGTCGATGGCGCTGGTATGAAATTTCGGGTCGCGTATAGGGGCAAACCATTCGGCGAATTTGTGCTGGCGGCGAGCGGGCGGCACAACGTTTTGAACGCAATGGCGGCGATGGCCGTGGCGCACGGTCGCGAAATTGGCGCGGGTGATTTGGCGAAGGCTCTCGCGACGTTTCGCAGCGTAAAGCGGCGCATGGACGTTAAAGGCGAAGTGCGCGGCGTGCTGGTGGTGGATGATTTCGCGCATCACCCGACGGCGGTGCGCGCAACGATTGAAGCCGCGCGGGCTCGCTGGCCTGGGCGTCGGCTGTGGGCAATCCTTGAGCCGCGTTCAAATTCGATGCGGCGGAAAGTGTTTGAGGAAACTCTGCCCGTAGCATTGGCGCTTGCAGATCGCGTCGTACTGGGTGGTGTATTTCGCGCGCAGCAACTTGGTGACGAAAATCGTCTTGAACCTGAAGCAGTGGCGGAAAGTGTGCGCGAGTTAGGAAAAAGCGCGCGAGTGTTTCCAAGCGCAGATGCCATCACGGATCAACTTTCTTCGGAAGCGGAGCCGGGTGACGTGCTACTTGTAATGTCCAACGGCAGCTTTGACGGGCTCTGCGAAAAAGTGCTAGCCAAGCTCGGCCAACCTGTTCCGGTTTCTTCCGAGGCAAACCCTAGGTGATGACTAATTTGTGGCGCGGCGGGTCTATATTCCCCGCGATTGCTTTCTTCGTGTGCTCGTTGTGCCTAGCAGATCCCAGCGAGGCGACGATCCGCTACGAGGTTTCGCTCGGCCATCCGGAGCAACACCTCTTCCACGTAACCATGACGATCCCCGACGTGAACGGGGAAGTTGAGGTGGAAATTCCTGCTTGGAATGCACTGTATCAAATTCGTGATTTCAGCAGCCATATTCAGCACGTGGAAGCTTCTGCCGGCTCAGCGAAGGCGTCGACTGAAAAAGTAGACAAGGAAACTTGGCGCATCACAGGTCGCGGAACAATTACGGTTCGCTATGCAACCTATTGGGATGAGACTGGACCTTTTGCCACGCAACTTAACGGCGACCATGCTTTCATCAATCCGGCGATGATTCTTTTGTACGTGCAGGAACGACGAGGTGAGGACGTTCAGGTTGATCTGTCGAACGTTCCGGGTGCGTGGAATATGGCCACACCGGCGCATGCAACCACGTCGACATTGGGAGGAGTGCGCACTTTTAGTGTTGAAGCTAAGAGCTACGATGCCCTTGCGGATGCTCCGATTGAGATCAGTAATTTCAAGGAGTTCAGCATACCGGGACTGCCAGTGGATATTCGCGCGGTGGTTCATGGTGAAGGTTGGAGCCAGAAAAAGATCGAAAGCGAGTTGAGCCGAATTTGCAATTACGAGCTGCAGTTGATGGGCGGCGCTCCGTTTGAACATTACGTTTTTATTTTGCACATCGGAAAAGGGTCGGGCGGCGGCGGAATGGAGCACGCGAATTCAACCGCGATAGGGATTCCCTCCGATGAGTACCTTTCGGGAGTAGCGGCACATGAGTTTTTTCATTTGTGGAACGTGAAACGGATTCGACCGGCGACGCTGGAGCCGGTGGACTACTCGAAGGAACAATACACGCGGGCGCTGTGGTTCGCGGAAGGCGTGACGAGCACGTATGGCGCGTACACGCTGGTGCGAACCGGTATTTGGAACAAAGAGAGATTTTACGAGGACCTCGGCGAGCAGATCAGCGAACTGGAATTGCGACCCGCGGATCATTGGCAGAGCGCGGAGGAATCCAGCCTCGATGCGTGGCTCGAAAAATATTCGCTCTACAACGGCCCGGACTACAGCGTTTCCTACTATACGAAAGGGCAAGTGCTGGGAAACCTGCTGGATATTCTGATTCGCGACCGCACGAACAACGAAAAGAGTCTCGATGATGTGCTGCGCGGCTTGAATACGGATTTCGCAAAGCAAGGGAAGACCTACCGGGACAGCTTGGACATTCGCCTGGAAGCGGAGAAAGTTGCAGGCGGCTCCTTTGAAGCGTTTTTCCGAGATTATGTTGCAGCGGCGCAGCCACTTCCTTATCGAGAAACGCTTGCGCTTGCGGGGCTCGAACTCCGCACAGTGGAACAAAAGCGAGCTGTGCTGGGATTTACTCCGGATCGTGAATCGGGCGGCATGGTGACGGTGCGGGCTGTCGACGACGCCGGCCCTGCAGCGGAATCCGGGTTGCGGTCCGGAGACGTAATAGTGAATTGGAACGGCGGCGACGTCCCTCGATCGCTAGGCCGATGGGTTCGCGAACGCCAGCCGGGAGAGATTGTAAAAGTGCGCATCCGCCGTGACGAAAAAGAGCAGAGTCTCCAGTTCAAACTAGGCGAAGAAAAAGAAGTGCTCTATCAAGTCTCCGAAGACTCGCATGCCGGGGAAAAGGCCAAGCGTATTCGTGAGGGGTTGCTTCACGGAGTTACGCAACAAGTCTCACCTCACTGAGCATGAAGACTGACCGCTCTGGATTTCCGAGATGTGCTGCAGCAAGCAACCTGCTTTAAGCAACCTTCGGCGGTTACTGCTCATCTTTTAGTAGTAGGGTCTTAACCAGCTGAGGACACCTCCTACTCCCCAGTCTGAATGGGTGCTAGAAAAGAAGACGGGACTCCCAGTTCCCCTAAAGTAAAAAAGACAGACTAGCGGCTCGCGAAATCAACCGTGGAAATTCCGTGTAAACAGAGTTCAGAAAGGAACGTTCTGCTCTGAAAGAGGGAATTATCCTGGTAGAGGACACACAATGAATTCAAGAATTCTGCGCGGACTATGTGCGTTGCTCTTGCTCCCGTTCCCAGCGTTGGCCTCGCTGGGTGGAGACGTAACAACGGTGCAGGCGGATCAGGCAAAGATGCAAGGAAGCCTGCGAACGTCCAGCAACAATTCGTACACTCTGCACGAAATCCAGTCGTCCACGGGTGTGGCTGTGAAGGAATACGTCGCGTCCACCGGAAAAGTCTTTGCCGTTACGTGGCAAGGCCCCTTTCATCCAGACTTAAGGCAGCTTCTAGGAACATACTTCGACCAGTTTGAACAGGGCGAACAAGCTCAGCGCGCCCAGCGCCGTGGTCATGGTCCAGTGTTGATCCAGCAGGCTGGGTTGGTGGTTCAAATATCTGGACACATGAGGGCATTCGTGGGAAAAGCGTACGTTCCTCAGATGTTGCCAGCAGGAGTCCACGCCGAGGATATCCGATGAAAAGTGAGCGCTTGCAAAAATTCCTCTATTTGAGTTTAGCGACAGCATTGGCCGCAATGGCTGGTTGTAGTGGAGCCAGCAGCAGTACAAGCACTGGCGGTGGCGGCTCGACTCCTTCGGTATCGAACGTAGCAGCGATATCCGTTAATACTGGACCGACCGCTGGACCTCCGATCAACTCTCCCTACGTCGATGGCGCATTTACGAGCGTAACGCTCTGCGCTCCGGGCAGTACCACAAACTGTCAGACCATCGGCGGCATACTGGTTGACACAGGCTCGCCGGGATTGAGGATTTTATCCTCGGCGCTTACGATTTCGCTCCCGCAGCAGACCGCTTCCAGTGGTAGTCCGATTGTCGAGTGCCTTCCTTTCGTGGATGGCATCACGTGGGGACCAGTGCAAACGGCGGATATGACTATCGCCGGTGAACAGGCGAAGTCTCTGCCAATTCAAGTGATTGGCAGTTCGGCTTTCTCGAACATACCGAGCAGTTGCACAAGTTTTGGCGCGCCGGAAGATGATATTTCGGTGCTGGGCGCCAATGGCATATTGGGAGTCGGGAACCTTGCGCAAGACTGCGGTCCTGCTTGCACGTTGCCCCCGAGCGGCGGGCAGAACCCAGGCTTGTACTACGCATGTCCAGCTGCGGGTTGCGAGATCACAGCAGAGAGCCTTTCGAGCCAAGTTGTGAACCCAATCGTGCTGTTTCCCAAAGACAATAACGGCGTGATCATCGAATTGCCGTCGGTTACAGGGGCGGAGACGAGCATCAGCGGTTCGATGATCTTTGGCATCGGAACGCAAACCAATAATGGGCTCGGAAACGCGACGGTTTATACGATTGATCCATCGAGCGGAAATTTCACAACCGTCTTCGATAACGTAACTTACGAGGACGCGAGCTTCATCGACTCTGGCTCGAACGCCATCTATTTTCTGGATTCAAACACCACGGGAATGCCGACCTGTAGCGACGCGACTTTCTGGTATTGCCCAACGACGACACAGAATTTTTCGGCAACCAACCAGGGAACAAATGGAGCCAGCGGTCCCATCAGTTTCAGCGTGGCTAACGCCGATACTCTTTTAGCCAGCGAGACTATCGGTGTAGCCAACGGATTGGGCGGGCCTGACGCCGGAACGTTTGATTGGGGACTGCCTTTCTTTTTTGGCCGCACCGTATACACGGCCATTGAAGGACAAAATACGCCGGCGGGCGTGGGCCCTTATTGGGCTTATTAGACGTCGATTGTCCATTCGTAGAAGGCAGGGCGCGGGCTACGAGCTTGATTGGTTGAGTCCCGCGGGTCCTCCCGATGTTATTGGCTGATGTGGGCCGTTGGTGGCCAGCGCTACCCTGTTTTTCTGTAAATGCTCATTCTAAAGGGCTTTAAGTCCAATCTTTTGAAACTGCTCATTCCAAAGAGTTTGCAGCCGTTTTTCTGGAAGTGCGGATTCCAAAAGAGTTAGCAAATTGGCGAACAAAACCGAACGAACAAATCAAAGTTGAGAACCCAGATGCAAAACCGGTATTTGGGCTACAGAGCCAGCCTATTGGGGCACGCCGTCATTGACCTGGGCAACATCCATCCGCAGCGTGCCGTTGTCGTTGAACAGCAGGCCGTTGAAGCGGACAACCGCGCCTACCGCCAGCTGCTTGGTGTTGAGCAGTTGCGTGTTGGAGTCCACATAGACGACGACGGCGTTGGGATTCGTGAGCAGGCTGGTCTGACCGGGCTGCACCGCGAGATTGGGGACCAAGTCGTAGGCGGCAAGCGAGATCGAGTAAGTCGTAAAGTTGCCTTCGCTGCCGCTGGAGGTGACGATGCCGTTGATGGTTTGCGGCATGAGCGTGATCGTTGTGGCCGGAACATAAGTGGGACCGTCTTGTACCGTGAGAGCGTGAGCGGTAAAGGAAACATTCTGCCCCGGGACCATGTTGGCAGTGGTGAAAACAGGGGCGAATGGAAGATTCTGGAGGTTGGTAAAGCGAGGCGAGATTTGAGCAACGCTGTTAGTGAAGCTGAAAGGGACGAGGCTGACAGAACGAGCCCCAGGAAACAATAAGCCTTGCACCTCCCGTCCGAAGCTAAACAAGCTCGGCTGAGAAGCGGCAATTTGCATTACCGGACCGCTCACGTCCGTCAAATTCGTGGGGTTCGCATCGGGCACGGAAACCCGGGTGGCCAATAGAGATCCATCGGGTTGGATGGCGAGGTCCATATCTACCGGCATACCGGCGACGAGCGTGGAGAACGCGGCGACGCCCTGGTAGAGGGTGTTAGTATCGGACACGACGGCCCACGTGGGGCCATCGGGAGCAGCAACCGTAAAGCTGTTGGCCATGGCGTTCACTGCAGAAATCTGTCCGACGAGACCGCTCATTTTGCCGTTTTGCAGACTTGTGGGCGGGGAGGTCAACATCACGGACGTAACGGTGAAGGCCGCGTTGACCGTCGGATTCCCAGCCGTGAGAGGGCAATTTGCCGGCATCACGGATTGCGAGACCTGGAGGTTCAAGAGGAGCCCCATCGCGCTTCCCGTTACACGAATGGGCGCAGGCAAAGACAGCGTTACCACTGGCGCTACATTCGACTGAAATTCATCCGTCGCCAGCCCGCCGTTTGGTTGCTGCATAACACATGTAACTTGAGCGAACTGAACCGTGGCCGACGCCGCGGTGTATGTGGCCTGTGGGACGCTCACTGTTAGCAGAGGCTCGGCGGTACCGTTCAGGTGGATGAATTCAGCCTGTTGCGGCGTTGTGAACAAACTGACTGTCTTTCCAGACTGGGTTGTCAATGTCATGCTGTTGAAGGTGACATTCATTTGCGAGAGCTGAGCATTGGCCGTGCCGGAAACCATAAGCGTAACCGACGTGTTTTGCGGTGTCGGTGGAATGCTCGACAGGTTCGAGCCACAACCTGCTGCGAACGTAGCTAGCAACGTTAGGCTGATGGCTAGTAAGGACTTGGAAAGACGGGAATTGGGTCTGGCACAAATGAGCGAGGCTGGAGACTTCATGTATCCTCCGGGGATAACGCGAATGGCCGCAACCGACGGGCGGCAGCCCGCGACGGACAGGCAATTGTTAATTGGCTTTGATGGTTAGACGAATACTGACAAGAGCCAGTTTCAGCAGGTTTCACCTATTGTTATCTCTTTACTATTTCGCTGGAATGAGCACCCTAGCAAGCAAAAAAATAGCCGCCCGGGAGGCGGCAAAGTGGACTGGGTCTAATTCTCCAATGAGAGAATACCACCTGCGATATAACTGTGTCAATTAACATCTTTAGGCTAAGCAGGGAGCGCTTAACAGGGAAAATCGTGGACGAGTTCAAGATCCGCCCACATTTTATTTCCAGGGCCGGTGCTGGCTGAGGATTTCGGATTATCGCGGGTTCCGGGTTTGGCATGGGGCTTATAGGTAGCGCTTGACCTGCGGGGCCGGATTCGAGAGAGTTCTGCGTATTGCATGCTCCGAACGTTTTTCATTGCGGTGTTTCTTTCTCTTTACATCCTAATACTTGGGCCACTTCTGCTGCTTTACACGGTGATTACGCGGAACGTCGATCCGCTCTATTGGGCGGGTGTTCGGGGCGTGATGTTTTTTGTGCGCGCAGTTGGCGTGAAGGTGCGCATCGAGGGGCTGCAGAATATTCCCTCCGGAGTTTGCCTTTTCGTGGCGAATCACACTAGTTCAGCAGACGCACCAGCGGTTGTCGGGGCTATTCCCAGGCGTATCGCCGTATTATTGAAACAATCCCTCTTTAAATGGCCGATCGTGGGACAAGCATTTCGGCTTGCCCACTTCATTCCGGTTGATCGAAAACTTCGAGATTCGGCGATCTCCAGTGTAGAAAAAGCGGCGGCCGCGATGCGGGAGGGCCAGTCATTTCTGATTTATCCCGAAGGGACCCGCAGCTCCGATGGGCGCCTGCAGCAGTTTAAGAAAGGCGCGGCTGTGCTGGCCATAAAAGCGGGTGCGCCGATTGTTCCGGTGCTTTGTTCTGGGGCACAGCTCGTAATGGCCAAGCGCTCGATGGTGATTCACCCAGGAGAAATTCTCGTTGAGTTTTTGGAGCCGATCGACGCTTCAAAATACAGCTGGGAGGAGCGCGACAGTCTGAACCAACGCGTGCACGATGCGATGGCCGCGGGTTTGCCGCCGGATCAACGTCCTCTCGGATTTCCTGGCGCCGGGTAACAGGACAAAGACGGGACGGGCTGAATCCCGCCCCTACAAACGGGCTAGCGAGGGCTGGGAGAACGCGGCCGGCCACCAAGACGTTCCAGTTCAGCTTCCAATTCGCGTACGCGCTTCTGCAGCTCTGGCAGGCGATTGAGAGCTGCCACGGTTTTGAGCCATTGGCGATTGTCGACGGCTGGATAGCCAGAGTACATCGAACGAGGCGGTATGTCGCTCGGGACGCCGCTCTTCGCGGTGACTACGCTGCCATCGCCGATGGTCAGATGCCCAGCGGTGCCCACCTGTCA
>Ga0210388_10000211_pt1 | contig 55205 bp, 46 predicted proteins | sample IncBWC19OmetaG_FD_155485 | JGI IMG/M metagenome (GOLD analysis project Ga0210388, IMG submission 155485) | Forest soil microbial communities from Barre Woods Harvard Forest LTER site, Petersham, Massachusetts, United States - Inc-BW-C-19-O ... | reverse complement strand
TGGCCAGCAGATTGAGCGACTGCGCCACACTAGGATGCCTTCGGCCATATAATTGCTGTTTGGCTTCCACTAATTTTGACAGGGTGATTTCTTCCGCATCCCATTGACCATGCAAATCCATTTTGGCTGCTTGCAGGCGGAGCGTCGCGATGCTCACCAGTGGATTGTTGGTGCCCAGAATCTTGGTGCGGACCGCCAACGCTTCTTCGCTGACCTCCAAGCCGCTTTTCACCGTTGGCGGCATGGAAAGCAGCAAGCCGCCATAGTCGTCCAAAGTATCGGCCACTTCGAGGTTATCGTGGCCGAGCAACGCTTCCTTGGCGAGCAACGCCTCATTCAGCACAGCTCCGGCTTTGCCGCCCAGTCCTTTTGAATTTAGGATCGCAGCATAATTTTCCAAAGATCGGGCAAGGTCCAGGTTCGTGCCGCCAAAAAGCAAGCGCTGTAAGTTGATGCCCTGCATCGCCAAAGATTCGGCCTCGACAAGATGACCTTCCCGCCACAATACATGACTGAGGCGACCCATGGTGTCAGCCACTTCGGCGGAATTTGTGCCGTTGACCGTCTCCCGCAGTTCGAGCGCGCGGCGATCCATGGCTTCGGCATTGGTGAGGTCGCCGATTTCCCAATACACTTCACCGAGCGTGGTGCGCAGTTCGGCTTCCACCCCCGGTTGCCTCGTAAGGTTGGTGCCCAATCGCTGGGAGGTGGTATCGAGGATTTTTTTCAGCAGCGTGGTATCCGCGCCCTGGGAGACCGAGGGACCGACTCCCTTGAGCATGTCTTCTAGAAATTGAGCCGTTTCCCGGCTCTTGGCCGCTTCGTCTTCGGCTTTTTGTTCGTCGGTGTGCGCGAGTTGTTCATTGGCCAGCGCCTTCAGTTCGCTTGACTGGGCCAGTTTTTCATTGGCCTGGGCGGTCACGCGCAACTGGTCGGCTTCCAGACGGGCCTGATATTCCTGATACAATCCCCAAAGAGAAATCGCGACTCCGATCATCAAGGCCAGGCCAATGGCCGCGCCGGCCGCAAAAGCAAGCCGGTTACGGCGGATTAATTTTTGAAATCGATAGGCGCGGCTGGGCGGGCGGGCCAACACGGGTTCGTTCTCGAGATGCCGGTGGATGTCCTGGGCCAATCCATTGGTGGTTTCGTAGCGCCGCGAACGATCTTTCTCCAGCGCCTTCATCACGATCCAATCCAGGTCACCGCGCACCAGATGAATCAATTGGGGAGCGTCCGTCTGACGGCAGCCAGCGACTTCGTCCAGGTCGGTGCCGCTCATGGTGCTCAGTTGCGTGGAGGGCGCGGCAGGTTCCTGCTCACGGATCGTGCGGCGGATCTGGTCAAGTCCGGCACGTGACAGTTCTTGGGCATCAAACGGAGTCCGGCCGGTCAATAGCTCATACAACAACACGCCCAGGCTGTAGATGTCGCTACGCGTATCAATGTCCACCTCCCGGGCATCGGCTTGTTCGGGGCTCATGTAGGCCGGCGTGCCGATAAATTGTTCCAACGCGGTAAAGACCGTCTGGTCGGATAACTTGCCGCGCGTCGCCTTGGCGATGCCAAAATCAATGACTTTGGGTCGGGGTACGCCATCGGTCAGGGTCACGAGAATGTTCGAAGGCTTGAGGTCACGGTGGATGATGCCTTTTTGGTGGGCGTGTTGAACGGCCTGGCAAACTTGGATGAACAGCTTGAGACGTGCACGTGTGGAAAGCCGGTGCTGATTGCAAAAGTCGGTGATTTTGATGCCGTCCACCAGTTCCATCACGAAATACGGCCGCCCGCCGTCCGTGGTGCCGGCATCCAGAACTTTGGCGATGCCGGGATGGTCCATGAGCGCAAGCGCCTGACGCTCCGCCTCGAAGCGGGCAATGACACTTTTCGTGTCCATGCCCAGCTTAATGATCTTGAGCGCCACGGAGCGCCGCACGGGCTGCTCCTGGCCGGCTTTATAGACGACACCGCAACCGCCCTCGCCAATTTGAGCCATCAGTTCGTAATGGCCGATGCGGTCGCCTATTTTTTCGGACGGCGCGACAGTGGTGCGAGAAATTCCAGAGCCGATCAATTCCGATGCCGGGGTTTCCATGAATGAATGCGGCTGGTCAGCGGTATGCAGCAGCTCCTCCACCCGGCGGCGCAGGTCCGGGTTGCCGGCACAGGCAGAATCCAGGAATGCGGCGCGCGGTTCCCGGGGCAATCGCCGGGCTTCGCTGAAAATCACCAGCTCTTTTTCGAAGCTTTCGTTCACTAAATTGGATGTTCCTTCCATTCAAGGCGCAAAACCAGAGCAAAAAGCGCAACCAAAATACAAAAAAAGCGGCTTAAAAAAATTCCAAACGTTTGCGCTTTTGGGGAGGTGAATTCCGCATTGTCTCATGGAAGGCAATTTCCCAGACAAATATCCGGGGAGTCTCCGTCACACAATATGAAGATGATCATTCAATTTCGAGGAACCAGAGTTTTGCTGTGCGGTGCCGCAATCGCCGTCGCGTCATGGTTGGTGATTGCCAGGGCCACACTGCTTGCGCCAAGCGAGACCGGCCATCCGCCCGCATACACGTTCGTTGCGATGACTTCCCAAGGGGAGCCGGCAACAAACACCCTGGCCAGTTCACCGAGACCTAGGGGGTTAGCGGTGGACGGCCAGGGTAATGTTTTTTTTACAGAAATGCGCCATCAGGTGATTTGCGAGATCACCGCGTCCGGATTCTTCAGGATCATCGCGGGCAAATGGGACGCCATCGGCAGTGCGGACGGCCAGGGTGCCGTGGCTCGGTTTCATTATCCGAGGGGAATCGCCGCAGATCCTGATGGCAACATTTATGTGGCGGACACCAGCAACAACACCATTCGCCGCATCACAACCAATGGCGTGGTGAGCACACTTGCGGGTAAAGCGGGAGTGGCCGGGGCTGCTGACGGCGTTGGAAGTGAAGCCCAGTTCAACTATCCCTGTGATCTGGCAGTTGATGCTTCCGGGACGATCTATGTGGCGGACCTTTATAATTATGTCATCCGCAAGGTGACGCCCGGCGGTTTTGTGACCACGTTCGCCGGACAGGCCGGAGAAAGCGGTGTGGTGGATGGCAGGGGAGGGAATGCACAATTCGAAGTGCCAACGGGCATCGCGGTGGACTCCTCGGGAAATGTTTTTGTCTCCGACATGGTCCAAAATTGCATCCGCAAAATCACTCCCGCCCGAATCGTGACGACCCTCGCCGGCAAGCCGGGTTATTCCGGCGGCGACGCCGATGGCGCGGGCCGGGCCGCACGATTTCAAAGGCCGATCGGACTGGCCGCTGATGCGGCAGGAAACGTCTATGTGGCGGATTTGGGCAACCGATCCATTCGCCGTATCGCTCCGGATGGAACCGTGGCCACACTGGACTGTATTTCCGGGGATCAGGATGATAACGGTGCGACCGGCAAGGGAACCACCGCACCCGGCGATCCGTTCCGCATCGCGCTGGACAACACGGGAAACCTGTATCTGGCCGACCTCAAATATTCCATGATTCGCAAAGGCATACCTGCACCGGCCGGCGGCACGCCATTGACGTTGGCCACGCCGTGAGCAGATACGCTTTGCTTCCAAAGTTACAATGCCGGCAAAAAAGACTTTACTTGGAGCGCCACTTGGGCGCCTCTAATGGCATTGAGCGACGTTACCCGCATTCTGCAATCCATGGAGCACGGCGACCCGACCGCCGCGGATGAGCTTTTGCCGTTGGTTTATGACGAGCTGCGCAAACTGGCCGCGGTCCGGATGGCCAACGAATCGCCCAATCAAACATTGCAACCGACGGCCCTGTTGCATGAGGCCTGGCTGCGGCTGACGGGTGGAAACAATCCGTCATTCGCCAACCGGGCGCATTTTTTTGCGGCCGCAGCCGAGGCCATCCGCCGGATCCTGATCGACAAGGCCCGGCGCAAACAGGCGCTCCGCCACGGTGGCGGGCAGCAACGCGTGGAACTTGACGAGGTGGAGATCGCCGCCCCGGGAGACGACCAGGAAATATTGGATGTCCATGAAGCCCTGGACAAGCTGGCTTTGATAAACGGTGCGGAAGCAGAGCTGGTAAAGTTACGTTACTTTGTCGGGTTGACCTTGGAGGAATGCGCCCAGGTCATGAACATTTCCGCGCGGACCGCCGACAATTATTGGGCCCACGCCAAGGCATGGCTGTTCAACGAGATCAAAAGCAACCGCGCTGGTTAGAATCAGTCCTTCACTTGGCAGGCGCGATGCGCCACATGGTTCCGTGGCCGTCTTCCGTGATCAAAAGCGCGCCGTCATGCGCGACCGTCACGCCCACGGGGCGGCCCCAGACAGACAGGTCATCCACCACAAAGCCGGTCATGAAATCTTCATACTCCCCGGTGGGCACACCATTTTTAATACGGATGCGCGCGATTTTGTAACCGGTGCGCACGTTGCGGTTCCAGGAACCGTGCAGCGCCACAAACGCGTCGCCGCGGTATTCCGCAGGAAACGCGGCCACGCCCGTGGTTGCGGTGTAAAAAGTCATTTCCAACGAGGCGGAATGGGATTGCTCCAGGACATCAGGCACGATCGCCTTGCCCGCGAGGTCGGGGCGTTCGCCCGCGTGACGCGGGTCTTCGTTGTCGCCCATGTAATACCAGGGCCAGCCGTAATAGCCGCCTTCCTGCACGCGCGTAACGTAATCAGGCACAAGATTGTCGCCGAGGCCATCGCGCTCGTTGACCGACACCCACAAATCACCGGTGATCTGATTGATGGCCATGCCGACGGCGTTGCGGATGCCGGTGGCGTACGCGTGCAGCGGCGTTTTGCCTTCGGGATCGGTCACCAATACCTGTGCCCGATGTTCTTCCGAATCCCACGCCGCGCCCAGGCCGTTTTCAGCTTCCCAAGTCTTGATGTCTTCCGGCGGTTTCTTTTGCATTTTTTCGGCGACGTTCGAGCCGGAGCCGCAGGAAATGAACATCCGCTTGCCGTCCTTGGAAAATACGACGTCGCGCGTGGTATGGCCGCCGGTCGAATCCGCGAGCTTGGGCACAATGACCTCCGGCGCATCCGTGGCTTGCAGATCGCCGTTGTGATAGGGAAAACGGACCACGGAATTATTGTTGGCGACATAGATCCATTTTGGATTTTCCCCGGGGGGATAAAACGAGATGCCGAACGGGCGGTCGAGATTTTCCGCAAAGATTTGGTTCACCGTCGGTGCGTCCGCGCCGTCGACCGTGCGCATCACGCGAATGCGGTTGTGGCCGGTGTCGGCGATGAAAATGTCGCCATTGGGCGCGGTGCGGAGCAGGCGGCAGTTGCCGAGGTCCTCTGCGAATTTTTTCACGGTGAATCCCGGCGGCAGGGATAGCACGGCATTGGCCGGCTGGGGGGCGACTTTAGGGCCGTTGCCGGCGGAAATGGTGGCGAACGGTTTGGGCAGTTCTTCCACGATGAAATGATGATTCAGGCCCGGCTTCTGACGCGGCCAGTCATTGACGTCTGTTCCGTTGGCCGAGGACGGCACAATCTGATACTTCAGCGTGACGCCTTCGGGGAGTTTCAAGGTGGAAAGAAACGCGATCACATCGGCGCGGTTGCCGGCATCCGGCACGGGCATGGGCATGAGCGTGCCGGGCACAGCCACGGGCGGGTTGGACAAAAACCGGTCGAGGGTTGCCGCATCCCAGGTCAGCCCCGAATTCAGTATTGCCGGGGTGTAATTGAAATGGCCGCAGGTTCCCGCCGGGCGCCCGACCACGCCGACGAGGCTTGGGCCTTGCCTGATGATGACCGTGTTGTTCCGCGCCAGTTCCGCCGAATGGCAAATGGCGCAATTGACCTGGAAATAGATTTTACCGCGATCGACCGAGCCCGGCTGATCTTGCGCCGGTGAGATGGCGCAGGTGGCGAGGAGGAGAATGCTGGCGGGCCAGTACCATCGAGCTAATGAGTTTGCGGACATGTGTTTGGTTCTTGGTTTGACGGGAAAGTGTGGGGTGAAGTTTCAGGAATTTCAATCCCGGATGCACCTGTCACCAGTTACTTACCACAGCGGCTCTCCCCGGAAATCCCGGGTCCGGTCAACCGGCGCGTTATTTTCAACCCGCCGGGATCGCACGAGCTTAAAGTTCCTGCTGTCCGGCGGTCCCTCCCGAACTCGCCTGGGAGGATTTTCGCTTTCTGGTTGGATTTGGTCGGATTCACCCGGAGCGCGGGTCTGTGACCCGCAGGAACTTTCGCCAGCCGGATCGTGGTCGCCTTTTACCTCTCGTCTCCCATCCGTCGATATAGGTTGCCCTGCATCTTTTGTCTGGTCACCCGGTAGCGCAGGCGTCCCGCCTGCTTCTGACCGCCGGAGTGCGTCCGTCCCGGACGCTGCAATGTTGCCCGCACTGGTCATATTCGAATTACCGACGATTTTGGCATTTCCAGAAGGCTCCGGCTCCCGTACCCCTCCGGAAGGAGCGTCCGCCCCCGATTCGCCACCACCCTGTGGCTCAGGAACGCTCGTCACTGGTTGTATTCCAAACAACACCTCCATGAAATGCCGGGTCTTTTCCGCTTCAGAAATTACGGGTTTCGTTTTTTCCGCCAAGGCAACATCCAACTGTTGAAGTGCGATCGTCCCACCGTCCGACTTGTCCGCCATAGTTTTAACGACGGCGGAAGTTTGACTATGTTTGACTGACTTTGACCCGTCGCATGTTTGTGGCTGGTGGGGCGAGCCGTTTTCCGCCCCCGATTGGCCGCCACCCTGCGGCTCTGGCTCCGATAAGTCCGGCTTCGCCGGCAGTCCGAAAAGCTGACGCAACTGCCCGGCAGTATCGACCTGCTTAGACTTTGCCCCTTTGTTAGCCCGTCCGGCTCGGCCCCCTGCGGCCTTGTCCGATCTCCGTACCTTTGTGTCTTTGTGGTTTAATGTCTTTTTCTGCGTCTTGGCGCCTTTGCGCCTTTGCGTGATGTCCGTTTCGGATTGGTGGCTTTCCGCAAGGACCGCCTGCACCTTGCAGTTCTCCACCCATTTCTTGAAATAGCCCACCATCTCTTCTTTCGTCTTTTCCCGTTCCATCTCCGTGCGCACCTCCTCCAGCCGCAACCGCGTACAATGATAATCCCCGCGCCGCAGCGCCACGATATTCCGGCACAACCCGTGCAACGACTTCAACTGCTGCTGCATCCCCTCCGACACCTCGCCGGACCAGTCCGACAACACCCCTGCATAGCGCGCCGCCAACACCGTCGCCAGATGATCCGTCAACCGCCCGTTCGACACCGAACTCAACTCCTCCGCATTCTCCCCCATATCCCGCGCCTGCGTGAGCAACTCCCGTTGCGATTGCCAGCGCACAAATCCTCCCAGCCGCCACTCGCTCAGATTCTGTTTGCTGATGGGCACCCCGCCGAATTGCTCTTTCAAGACCGACCGCACCGCCGGCAGCCTGTTCAACCAGGCCAGCAGTGGTTTGGCCGGTACATTATCATCCAGCCGCCGGTTCAGTTCCTCGCGGATTTCCCGCGCCAACCGTGCAATCTTTCCATACATAATAATGTTCCTTTGATGTAGCACCCGCGTCCCGCGGGTTGGCCGTGCGCCTCGCACTTTTTGGCGTCCCGCCGAAAATGGGATTCAGGGTGCTTCGATTTAACGATTTTGGCTCATAACTCGTTAGTGCCCCTCCGGAAGGAGCGCCCTTCTGGAAGAAGCGTTCGCCGCGTCAACCCGCTCATCCCCGAACAACCGCCGCCGCAAACGATCAAGCTTTTCCAGATCCGAAAGCTGTGTGCCCGTATTTTTGGCCAGCGCCGCATCCAACTGTTCCAATAGCCCTTTATTCCCACCTTGTCGCGTCCCGCTTGCGGGACGGAGCCCCGACTGTCTTTTGTCCTTGGTATTCATGGTTTCACTTCCTCATTTTGCCCGCAAAGTGCTGCCGACTTGCAGTCGGCAGGTTTTTTACAGGCTTGTCGCGTCGTAATGCAGTAAAGGCCGGAGCACCGACTTTTGCTTTCCTGCCCCCGGAGCGCAGGTCTGTGACCTGCAGGACCGCCGCCACGCCAGCTCGCTGTGATGGGTAAAAAAGACTGCGCCCCACAAAGCGCCGTCCCCCTCGCGCCCGCCGCCTCAAACCTCGTTGTCATACGCGCTCAATTAAGCATACAGTGTTTACCATGTCAACATTAAAACGTCTGTGTTTACTTACCTCGGCAGGGCAAAGCTTCCGCTTTGGGTTGGTAGGGATGGCGCGCTGCGCCGTCCCCGGCGGTAAACCCGCCGGAAGGGATGGACTAAACGCGGATTTTACCATCCCGCATGCGGGATTGCGCCCGCTCTACGGGCGCGGACGGCGCGGCGCACCGTCCCTACCAAAATTGCCCCCCTACCCAACGGCGGCACTGTCCTCGCGGCTATGTGCCGGGCTACATCATACGGTAGGTCTCGCATGCGGGATGCCGCTTTGCCTGGATGCACTGAAGGCGCAAAATAAGTCAGCCCAGCGGTTGGTGTTCCGAACGCATCGTGAGGAACACCCACCCTGGGTAAGCCAACAAAAATGCCCCAACCCTGAAAGTGGTTGAATAATCTTAATTATGTAGCAGCCGACGTGAGAAGGCTCTAATCAAAAATTCCGCCCTCCGCATTGGCCTTTGAATCCTCCTCGTCCTCCTCCTCGATTTTTGATTTTGCCCCAAACCATCAACTCTCAACCTTCAACTATCAACCATTTAGGCTTGCCATCCCTCCGCTCCAGGCGCAGATTTCCCAAAGATTTTCATCCGTGTGCGCGCCGGAACAATTGCGCGTGAAATCAATAATCAGCATAAAAATTGGGACGGGAAAAATGAGAACGCCTGGGAAAAGTGTCAATAGTTGGGTCTGCCCCTCCACGCATCATCAAATCGATTCAAGTCCCGGAGGGACGGCAGAGAATCCATGCCCAAATCGCGTGTTTCCTCGTGCAATTCGTGTCTAAATTTTCTCGACTCGGTTCGGAAATGAGATTATTCAACAAACCGTGACCAGCGACGTATATAATAATGTTTGCGCTGAAAATTTAAAGGCTTTCGGCTTCGAAGATCGTATTGCGGTTATTGGTTCCGGGCCATCTTGCCCATTTATTACTTCAATTGACGAGTTGGTCAAACGCTTGCAAAGTGGCTGCAATGTTCGTTTAAAACCGAAAGAATTTCACTGGGACTTTTTTGAAAGAGCGTTTAGAAAGAACCCTAAGGGGTATTTTCAATCTATCAAACAGTCTTTTGGTGACACGCCAGAGTGGGATGCCCGGGCTTATAGGCATCTTGCCGAGATACACTTTAAAAGTTTTGTCACATTGAACTATGATGATCAACTTCCTATTGCGTTCAGGTATAAACATGGAACGAATTTCAGCGAATTATTTCGCGTTTATCCGACTTTAGGGGTCGATAAGTTTTTCTTTCCAAATGATTTGTGCGGTCATAAACAACGACTTGTAGCTATTCACGGTTACAGAAACGACCAGGATCCCAGTTGGCACAAAAATCTCGTTCTAAATGTTTCGGATTATAACAGGCATTATGGAGATGGCACCCAAAGTGACGGTAAAAAAGGTTACCCTGAACTATTTGGCTGGTGGCATGCTCTGCTAACAAGCCAGCCGTGTGTCTTCATCGGAACCTCGCTTCAAGAACCAGGCATTTACAATGTAGTCCAGGAATTGAGAAAAGATGGAAATCCGGACTACATAAAACAAAATCACATTCATTTGAAACATACATCTCGGTTAAACAACACACCGTTTTATGAACCACCTAGAGCAACAATTCACGGCATTCAGCAAGTGTTATATGACAAAATAGATGCTAAGTTTAGTGGTCTATTGGATGTTTTATCGGCTTTTTCGAATATTCCTACCAGCCGACCCGTTCCCATGAATCCAAAACGGACGCCGATCATGATGGACGCCAATTACGATTTTTCATTATGAGCGAATTAAAAGATGACTTATTAGCCTTGAGGTTGGCGGCTCAAAGCATGCCGTCACCCGAAATAATTCGTAGCGTTCTAAAACTTATTGCGAATGGTGACCCCTACGACAAACTATTTTTTGAAACCCTTGATGACCCATCTTGGTTGCCGGTTTTAGACCATTGCGGATATTTTTCCAATCTGCCAGGACTTCAATCAATGCCAGACGGTCGGAAGTATTATCCATTCCATCTGCCGTTTTTTGGGTTAACGAGGTTGGCTGCAAAAGCACCCCACGCAGTTGCTAGCATACTATCCAAACTTGAACTTCCTGAAAACCCAACGGTTGGAGACCAAATATTAAGATGTGTTGCATCGATCCGGGAGCCAACCTGCATCCCTGTGCTTCATCCACTTTTAGTTCAACTTGGAGCAAATCCGAGCAGGTCGTCGTGGATATGGATTCATGAATTGTTAAAGTATTGGATTGAAATTAAAGCATATTCGGATGTGCTTGTTGTTTTGAATTCCTATCTTCAAGCGTCAGCCAATTCGATTAGTGAAAGGTCTCCTGCCAGCGACGAGTGGATGCTCCAACAGGTCGATGGTGAAGCCTTAAATTTGCTGACACCGCTTTACCCCCAACAAATTACCGCGATTGTATTTAATGCGTTAATGCGTTATGCGGAACAGGGCAAAACAAAAATCAGACGCGACAAAAACCCTAAAGAATCCGTGGAGGAAAACGATCTAGGAGCAGACTATATGTCGAGCTTTGCAGTTGAGGACTTTAAAATCCAAGCGCGCCATCAGTCCTTCGAAGTTATTTTGGCTCACCGCCTTTATTTAGCTTCTGAACACATTTTTCGTGATGGGAATGCCGAAAAAGTTGAGATGTTAGACCAGTTGTTGCGTTCAAATGCCTGGGAACTTTTCAGCCGGCTTCGCTGGCAGCTTTATGTTGATTTTCCGGAGTTTAGTTTGTCCCGAGCGAGGAAAGACGTCCTTGAGCAAATCCCGCATTTGAACAGAATTGAATTTGAACATTATCATGAATTTGCTCGTCTTTTGCATGAATTTTCAACCCGCAATAAAAACGAGTTTTTGACAAAAGACGAAGTCACTCGTTTTTTTGATTCCATTTTGAGTGGGCCAATTGATAAATCTGGCGAACGCATCAAGGATGCCTATAAAGAAAATTTCCAACGGAAGCAATTGTGGCCTATTTCAGTATTGTTAAATAATAACCAGGCCGAAGTATTTCGAAATTTGTCAGGCGATAAGAAAACCAGCTTAAATTCATATCAACCCATTCGCATGGCCCATGGGGATGCCCACTTTATTCAGCATGTTCCTCCTCGGGAAAGTGAAAAAATTGGAGAAATGACAAACGAACAATTATGGAAAGAGTTAAATGATTGGTCGTCAAAAGGCAAGAATCCAGACCAAAAAAGCTGGTGGGTCCAGGAAGATTATGGCGCATTTGCAAAAAAATTTGCAGAACTCATAGAAAGCGACCCTAGCCGTTTTTTGCCTGAAACGAAATGGTGGGAAAATCTTAAACGTCCGGAGCCGTTGTTTGAGCCATTAAGCCGAGCCATTGAACGAATTCAAAGAAAGCCAAATGATCAAAAGAGAGATTTCAATGCCGTATTGCCGACTTCAAATGATTGGATGAATTGGTTTGGACTATCGAAGTGGATTATTTCGCAATCATCAATTATTCAGAAAAGTAAAGAAAACTCAGAAAATGCAACTGTAGACCGTTATGGAAGGGGTGATTGGTATTGGCCGCGCACCGTTGTCTCAAATTTTTTAACGGCCGCAATCCAGTCAGATTTAGACGAGGTGACACCATTCATTGTGGACGCAGGGCGGTTATTAAGAGATCTCGCGGAAGCGGAAGATTCTGGGCTTCATGGCTTGGAAAACAACCTGATGGAGGAATGGCTTACTACTGCAATTAATACAGTTCGTGGCCATGCAGTTGAAGGTATTTTAAAGCTCGCCTTGCGGCAAAAGAACACAGAAAAGGAAATCGAGCCTTGGATTTTTGAATTCATTTGTTCTCGTCTTAATTTACTAGATGAATCACCGGCAATTTTTGCGTTGGTTGGGGCAAATCTTCGGTTTTGTGTTTACTTATTTGGTGAAAGGCTTAAGCAATCTCAAAATATTCTTTTCCCACAAAATAGGCCAGAGCATGAAAGAGCCGCCATTGTGGCGCACTTCTGTTTCGATCATCCTATGACTGGAATCCTCGAAACATTTCCTGACTTTCTGAGAAGGGCTCTAGTAATCTTAGAGGCTGTTGTTGCCGAAAAAGATAGTGTGCAAGAAAAGGATAAACCAAGAGATTTCGCCTTACAAGTTGGCGTGCACATCTGTTTTTATAGTTGGAATAATGCTTTATCCAACACAGATAGTGAAAAGTTGCTGGACAGATTTTTTGCCATAGCGCGAGCTGAAACCCGTGCTTCGGTAATCCGCCAAATTGCATGGATTTTTGAAAGAACTGAAAGAGATCAGTCGACGGACGAGAGCAAATCAATTTATCAGCGCGTCATATGTTTGTGGGAGCGTAGATATGGCCAGATCGTTGAGGCAATTGACATTGGCAAGGCTCCCCTTGAAAAATATGAAACTGAATTGGCTTCCTTTTTGAATTGGATTGTTTGCGAATGTTTCGCTTTTGAATGGCGTTTTAAGTACGCAATGCAAGCAATTGGAATGCTAAAGAAAATGCCAGATGTTTTCCACCTTTTGGACAAACTACAGGAATGGAATGAATCCGCTCCTGAGCGCAATAAGCAGTCGCTACAAATACTCGTGGCGATTCTCTCGCGGCCAAATGATCAGCTCCGTTGGCAAATTCAATTTAAGAAACTTGCTCCCTTATTGATTCGTGGAATGGATGGGGATTCGGAAGCTCAGCGATATGCTAAAAAATGTCAGGATTTACTGCTCAAAATGGGTCTATTTGATTTTCTCGATTTAAGTGCTGTCACAGAAAGCATGAAGTGAAGGTTTGATCGAGTAAGTCATATATGAAGGAGTTCTAGCCCTCTACCGCTTTGCATTCGTAACGCCCCATGCTCCGTGATAAAATTCGTCATTCGAACTTCGGATTTTCCCCGTCCCTCCATGGTTGAAAATAAGAGGGCAGGGGATGATGACTATTTGAATAGTCATTTCCTGAACTTGCGTGTTTGGGGGTTGCAGCTTAAATTTCGCGCCCTATGGAAAAAGTCGTCATCATCGGTTCCGGCCCGGCAGGTTGGACTGCCGCCCTTTATACCGCCCGCGCGCAACTTGCGCCGCTGGTGCTCACCGGCCAGCAGCCGGGCGGTCTGCTCACAACCACGAGCATCGTGGAAAATTTTCCCGGATTTCCGGAAGGCGTGGACGGCTACGAGCTGATGACGCGGATGCAGAAGCAGGCGGAACGTTTTGGCGCCAAGACGAGCTTCGGCGTGGTCGAAGCGGTGGATTTTTCAAAGCGTCCGTTTGTGCTGACGGTGGACGGCGAAAAAATGGAGGCACAAACGGTGATCATCGCGACCGGGGCCAGCCATAAACATCTCGGCGTGCCGGGCGAACATGAACTGGAGACGAAGGGCACGACGTATTGCGCGACGTGCGACGGCGCGTTACCGGCCTTTCGCAACCAACCGCTGGTGGTGGTGGGCGGCGGCGATTCGGCCTGCGAAGAGGCGCTGTACCTGACGCGGTTCGGTTCGGAAGTCTATCTCGTCCATCGCCGCGATTCGTTGCGGGCGTCCAAGGTGATGGCGGAACGCGCATTGTCGAATCCGAAGATCAAACCGATCTGGGATTCCGCCGTGACCGAAATCCTTGATGTGAAGCAGGACAAGGTGACGGGCGTGAAGCTAAAGAACCTGAAGACGGGCGAGGAAAAGTTTTTGCCATGTGCGGGGGTTTTCATCGCCATCGGTCATGTGCCGAACTCAAAAATTTTCCAGGGGAAGATCACGCTGGATGAGAACGGTTTCATCGTTCCGCAAAACGGCACGATGACCAATGTGCCGGGGGTATTTGTCGCGGGCGACTGCGCAGACCACGTTTATCGCCAGGCTGTCACGGCGGCGGGCGCGGGTTGCGCGGCGGCGATTGACGCGGAAAGATATCTGGCGGCGCAGAATACCTAAAACGGTTTTAAAACTGGAACCGTTTATTCCCTGGCGTTGCGTTCTCCCTCCCCATGAACCCAAAGATGGTGGGACGAGCACCTCACCCGCCATGGCCGCTGTCGCTGCTCCCCATCGGCTCCGCAGACTCCGCCGACGCGGAGAGGGGGAAACGCTCGCAGCGTCTTGGCGTTGGAATGCCTCGGGTGGTTTGGCCCCCTCATCCTCACCTTCTCCCCCGAGGGGGAGAAGGAATCCGCTCGCTGTGTTTGGGAATGCACCGGATGGTTCAGGGGTTCAATGCGCGAAGTTGTCGGGGAATTCTCACCCTGACCCTCTCCCGCTGGGCATTGGTATCTACACAAGTCAGAAACGTGTAGTGGGTCAATTTGGTAGGGACGGCGCGCTGCGCCGTCCGCGCCCGTATAGCGGGCGCAACGAACGTGGTAAGACCCACGCTTTGGCAGTTTCTTCCGGCGGCTTTACCGCCGGGGACAGCGTAGCGCGCTATCCCTACCTTCATAATCAACCGGTCGTTTTGTCCAGATTTTTTAGGTCTTCGGCAAGAAATTGGGCGACATCCTTGAACCGCGCGACATTTTCGGGGTTCATGGCCATCAAGGTCTCATGCGCTTCGAGGCAGGTGCGCGTGACCTGTTCGTGCGTGGGGTTGATGGACTCCGGCTCGCAAACTTGCGCATTCACAGGCAGTTCCACCGGGCCGGTCTTCATATGAAACAGGTGGGCCGCGCCGAGATTCTCCAGAAGTTCCGCCACGCGCGCGGTCATGTTGACAAGTTCAATGCCCTGCCCGGGGTCCGTTACGCCCTTAGGGTTCAGCTTCATGCCGAAACCGCAGAGTACGCCGAGAAAAGTGCTGTCCATCAACACGCAATCGGTGAGGTCGATGATGAAATGCCGGTAGCCCTTCACGCAGAGTTCGTTCAACAGTGTCTTGAAATCGGGGCTGCACGCGAAATTCGCCCGGCCCGTGACCCGGAGGCACGCCGTTTTCTTTCCGACCAGCACTGAAATGTTTGCGTTTGCCATTTTAAATTTGATTCAAGCCGCCACCGTCTGTGGCGTCACAATCTGCACCAAGGCCTGCTGCAATACCAGAGCTTCGTCGAGCTGGCTGCTGACGAGTTTTTGGTTACAACGAAGGAGCACTTCCAGTGCCACCACCAGCTCTGCCGAGCTATATTTTTTGACCTGCGGCAGGGCTTTGTAAAGCACATACGGATTGATCGCGAGCGGGTTAAACTTCTTCTCCGCGGGCAATTTATCGGCGGGCACGCGCTCGAGTTGAGTCTTGAACGAATTGTAGTCGCGCGGTTCCTTGATCCAGCCCTCGCGCATCATCTCCTTCAAAAAAAGCAGGGCGCGGATCTTGCCGGTCAGGCCGTAGAGCAGGCCGATTTCCGACTTGTCCTTGTCCACTTTGGCGCGGATTTCCCAAAGCTCCTCGTCGAGGCATTTCAACAACGCCGGCAGGTTGCGGTCGCCCAAGGCATCGCCCAGCGCAAACGCCCGGGCGGATTTGTTCAGGGGACAGATGCGGGTCACGTCCGCCAATTCGATTTTCGCCCGGTCACCGACCGATACGCAAAGCTTCTCGACTTCATTCTCCAGTTGACGGGCGCTGCTGCCGGCGCGTTGCATCAACTCCATCAAGCCCTCGCGGGAAATCTCCTTTTGCCGGGCCTTGAGCGCGTTGCGGGCGGCGATTTGGGCGCGTTCCGCCCAATCCTTGTCATCCAGCGACCACGCGGAAAAGGCTTCCACCGTGCCGAGCTTGTCGAGCGTCTTGTAAAAAGTTTTACGCTTATCCACCTTGCCCGCGCTGATGAGCAGGCGGACGTTCTGCCATTGAAAGGTTTTGAGTTCATCCGCCAATGAAGCCAGGGTCTCCGTCACCGCGGCGGTGGAAGCGGTCCGATCTTCGCCGAGGAAATTGCAATCGCGCAGCCAGACGACCTTGCCGCCGCCAAAAAAGGGCAGGGTGTTCAATGCCTCGCGCAGGCGCCCGATGATGGCGAGCGCGTCCCCGCTGTTGCTCGCGGTGGCTTCGATGGTTTCATGGTCCATGCCGCCAAGCTCGGCGGACCAGTCGTTGAAGATCTGCTTTGCCCGTTGTTTGACTGCGAGGTCGTCGTCGCCGCAAATCAAAAAAAGGGGCGCGTTAGGGGTGACAATTGATGGCTTGGGCATTTTGACGGATCCGTGCGTTTACCTGTCGTTCGTCACGATCACTCGTCACTCTCGCCGGATTCGTTCATTTTGTCCAGCACCGCACTCATGTCCTCGACCTGCTCGAAGAGTTTTGCGGAAACGAACACCGGCTTTTTTTGCGCCGCCGCCAGCGCCAGGCAATCGCTGGGACGCGCGTCGAGTTCGACAATTTTCCGCTCGGTGTGCAGCTCGTTTTGCTGCTGCAGAATCAGGCGCGCGTAATAGGTGGAATTCTTCAGGTCGGTGATGATGACCCGCTCGACGCTGATGCCAAAGCCTTGGAAGACGCGGTTGATGAGGTCGTGGGTGAGGGGCCGTTCCTTGGGCGTGCCGCGCAGAAACATGCCGATGACCGCGCCCATGGCCGGCTCGACCTGGATGACAAAAACCTTTTCTTCGTTGCCCACGAACAACGCGCAATTGTTGTTGGCCGGAAGGATGCCCCGGATTTGGACTGGAACGACTTCAGATTTCACAATGCCAGTTTAAGCCGCAAACGGAAAATGACAAGTCCATGCAAAACACTTTCATCCGCGGGCAAATCTGTTTAACCTGCCGCCACTAGGAGCAATCATGTCCGTCATTCAGACGCCCGTTGGCAATTTTATTAGCAAGTTCACCGTGCTCAACGGCGCGGCGCGCGAGCTATGGATTGCCTTCATATTAAAATTCCTCAACATCGCCGCCTATTCCGTCACGACCTCGACCATCGTGCTCTGGCTTTCGGCCGACTTCGGGTACAGCGATGAAAAGGCCTCGGCACTATTTGGGGCGTGGGCGTTGACGATGACGATTGGCAACGTGCTGGTGGGTTCGTTGACCGACGCGCTGGGGATGCGCCGGACATTTTTTCTCGGCGCCTGGATTTGCGTCGTGGCGCGCGCGGTGATGATTTTTGCGGCCACGCCAGGGATGGCGCTGGCGCTGGGGATGTTTCCGCTGGCCATCGGCGAGGCGCTGGGCGGGCCGGTGCTCGTCGCGGCCGGACGCAAATATTCGAATGCCAAACAGCGTTCCTTTTCGTTCTCCATAATTTACGCGATGATGAACGTCGGCTTTCTCGCGGCAAACTACATCTTTGACTGGGTACGCGCGGGACTCGGCGAAAACGGGCATTGGACGCTTCCATTGTTCGGGCAAACGCTCACGACCTACCGCACGTTGTTTCTCGTGAGCTGGGTTTTGACGCTCCTGCAATTGCCGTTGATGTGGTTCATCCGGCCCAACACGGAAGTGACTGAAGAGGGAATCAAAACCGTCGCCAGCCCGGCCGCACTGCATCAAAATATTTTCATCGCGTTCTGGCTGACGGTGCGCGACAGCGCCGTTAATACCATGCGGTTCTTTGTCGAGCTGTTGCGGCAGCAGAGCTTTTACCGGTTGCTGGTTTTTTTGCTGCTCGTCGCGCTTTTAAAATTGATCTTCAAATTGATGGACGCCGCGTTTCCAAAATTTTGCATCCGCGAACTGGGCCCGGGCGCGCCGGCGGGACATCTCATGGCCATTAACAACTGGTTGATCATCTTTCTCGCGCCGTTGGTCGGCGTGCTGACACAACGGTTTTCCGCTTATCGCGGGGTGATCATCGGCGGTTGTCTCACGGCGGCTTCCATTTTCATCATGGCGCTGCCGGTGGTGTGGTTTCAACCGTTGGCCGGGGGCTGGTTCGGCGACTTCATCGGACATTGGTATCTCGGCCTGACCGGCGCAGTGCATCCGTATTACGTGATGATTGCGCTGTTTGTCATCGTATTGTCATTTGGCGAGGCGTTTTACTCGCCACGCGTCTATGAATACGCCGCTGCCATCGCCCCCAAAGGACAGGAAGCTTCGTACAGCGCGCTGTCGTACATTCCGTTTCTGCTGGCGAAATTGCTGGTGGGCACTTTTTCTGGAATGCTGCTGGCAAAGTATTGCCCGGCGACCGGGGAACGGCATTCGGCCACCATGTGGCTCTATGTGGCCATCGCGGCGAGCATCGCACCGCTGGGATTATTTGTATTGCGCAGGCAAATTCGCGTCCACGAGGCCGGACGCGAAGAGTAAGGTCATTTTTCCCAGTGCCGGTATTTATCCGCCGGAATCTTCGCGCCGACGGGATAGACGAGATAGACTGTATTGTGTGATTTGGTCCATGCGTGGATGACATCCGCGCGTTTATAGATTTGTCGCACGAAAATGCCGCGTTCCGGCCGCGCCGCCGGATCGTTGATGACCAAATCCCCGTCTTCTGTGAAGCCGATGCAGACGATGAGATGACCGTCGGCATCCGTTGGCCGGCCCGGGCGAAGCCAGTCCCACCGCGCAGATATAATCACCGGTATGCCCGCCGCGATCCAGTCCTCCACCTCGGAAAGATCGTCGAGTCGCGTGACATAGCTTCTCATGCCCGCGAAACTTCCGGCGAAGGCGGTATTGAACGGCCAGTTGCCGGTGCCGGACCGGTCGGAATCATAAACCTTCGCCGCGACTTGTGGCACGGCGAGATCCATCTCGGGTCGTTGCAAGATTCCGGCCCAGCGCGACAAGGCCATCGAAAGCGAGGTCGGGCTGCACCAGCCCTTGTCTGTCCACGGACCGTGTTGTGAATGTTCCGGCGTTGCAATGATCTTTCCCCAAGCAGCATGATTTGGCTCGCGCCGGGCTACGGGGATTTTGGTGTTGGAGAAAGAAATACCGAGGAACTTCAGCGCCGGCATCGCACCATTCGTGCCGCCTAGTGTCACGCGGAACTGCGCGGCGTTCGCGGCCTGGTTCAAGATCAAGGTGTCCGTGTCCACATTGCCATCGGCATCTTTCTGACCGCGAACGCTTGTGCGCGGGAAGATTTTTCCATCGGGCGACCATTCGGCCAGCGTGTAAAATTTTGTCGCGTGGCCGGGCAAAATTGCACTCGCCTCGACTTTTACGAAAGTTCCGTCCAGCGCATCAGCGTTCCAGGAAGCGATGAGTTCGTTCCAGCAGATGTGCGATCTGATTTTAGGCGAGAGCAGGACGGTTTCACCGTTTTGATTCGTCGAGCATTTAAATTTTGAAAAATCTTCAATTCCCTTGAAGCGGCTGAATTCGCTTTGGCGGGTGAGGGAAAGACTTTTGCATCCGCACAAAATTACCGTGACCAGAAGAATGGCTGCGGTGGAGATATGGTTTTTAATTTTCATTTGGTTGTCCAATGACCAAAACGGTCGGCGGGGACGGTTAAATTTTCCGGATACACAAGATAGACTGTATCATGGGAGGTCGCCCAGGCCCGGATGACGTTGGCACGTTTGTAGATGTGCCGAACGCTCTCCACTTTCAGATCCGTCCAGGGATCGTTAATGATCAGGTCGCCGTGCCGGGTAAAGCCGTGGCAAATCGTCAGGTGACCGCTGAAATCATCCGCCCGTCCGTCCTGCAATAAATCGTAGCGCGCGGAAATGATGACGGGGATGCCGGCGGCAATCCAGTCTTCGATCTCGGAAACATCGCTGAAACGTGTGACATAAGCGCGCATGCCGTTGAGGCTGCCGGCGAAGGCGGTATTGTAAGACCAGTTGCCTGTGAGGAATTTGAAACCGTGATCCGCCACGCCCGCCGCGACTTCCGGCGCGTCCAAATTCCAGTCCGCACGGTTGGAAACGCTGCCCCAATGCGCCAGCGCCATCGAAAGCGACGTCGGGCTACACCAGCCATTGCCGCCGGCATACGATTGCTGCGAGCGTTCGACGACGGGAATTTCCTTTCCCCAAGCCGCCCGGTTGGGAGGCAAAACTTCCGGTTTGATCCGGGTATTGCAAAAGGAAATACCGAGAAGTTTTAACTGTGTCGGCAGGAAATTAGTCCCGCCAAGCGTCAGCCGGATCTGGACGGCATTGGCGAGCCGGTTCAAGGCGAGCGTATCGGCGCGCACGTCGCCATCGGAATCTTTTTGGTTGGTCACGCTGCTGCGCTGGAAAATTTTGTCGTCCGGCGACCAGGTGCCCCAGGAAAAGAATTTGGACCGGTGCAGGGGCCGGATGGCGCGGGCCTCGACCTTCAGGAAAGTTCCCGGACTGGCGGATGTGTTCCATGACAACACCAATTGGTTCCACTGGATCGGCGCCTTGATCTTGGGAGAGAGCAGGGTGGTCGACCCGTCAGGGTTTTCTGATGGTGAAAAATTTGAAAAAACGGTGACGGCGACAAACCGGCTCGATTGCGAATGGTCGGATGCGGGCATGGTTTTACAGCCCGTGATGACCAGCAAAATAAAAAGCGGCATTACTGCCTGCACCTTGTTCACGAGGATATTTTGCGCGGCGCGAGGAAAATGTCGAGCGGGTTCGTGCCGTCAGTTTGAGGCGGCACGCGCTTTCTTTTGCCGTACGAGGAAAATGACGCCGGCGGCCGTGAGCCAGAGCAGGCTGGCCGTGGCCACGCCCCATTTCCGCAATTCATCGCCAATGACCGGCATCCGGGTAAGAATATCCACGGCGAAAAAGAAAACGATCGGAAGAAGAAAAACCAGGGCAGGCACTTTTTTATCCCTTTGTGACAGCCCGAAATCAAAGAGCGCGCTTACCAGCGGCAGCATAAGCAGGAAGTAAAAATTATGTATGATCGGACTGACCAGCAGGCCAAGGGCGATCAATACCCCGACGATCACCTCCAGTTCGTGCGGGGAATCACTCCGCCGGAAACCGATGAAGTAAAATGCAACCAACGACAATCCGATGCCGATGGCTGAAGCCGTGCCACGCTCCACGGGCGAGGCGGTAACCGGACGTTCAGCGGGATTTTTGAAATAAGCCCAGGAGTGCAAAGCTGTCAAAATGGATTGATTGTCCGTGTTGCCCATCCCGGTCAGTTCAGTCAAACGGGAGGTGTCCGTCCCTTTTCCGAGGGCCGGCTTGACCAGGACTTCAATCCAGCATTGGTAAAGTTCCTTTGTCCGCTGAACCCCCAGCGTCGCGGCGGGCAGAACGAGGAGAAAGATAAACAGCCCGGCGATGACCCCAAAAGCCATCCGCCATTGCCGGCGGAGAAACGGATACACGATCAGCACCGGCGGAACTAATTTTATGGCCGCCGGGAATGCCAACCAAAGACCGGCCTGGAAATTTTTGCGCCGGCCCACCAGATAAATGCCTGCCGCAATCGCCACCAGCATCAAGATATCCGCCTGTCCGCGCGACAGATCGGTACCAAGGGACGTCGCGCAGACCAAAATCGGAACCAGCCTCCGCAACCACCAGCGCCGGCGTTCAGGACATTGCTCCGGCGGCGGTTCGCGCCAATCCTTTTGCTCCAGAGCACAACCCAGCAGATGCGCGGAAAGCAGGATTCCCAGAGTGCTCAACAGGTACCAGACGGCCACGGTGATAAAGAAATGCAAGTTGTCCTGATGCAGCCCGTAATAACTGCCGCCGCTCACATGAAATCCATACGGGGTGTTGGCGGCGGTCCGTTTTTCGCCGGGCGCCAGCACGGGCAGCTCGGGCGGCACGGGTTCGATAAACGGAAAAAACAAAATCGCGAGCGCGGGCGGATACTGGTAGTGCCAGCCATGCCAGTCGGGAATGTTGTAAGGATTCAATCCGCTCCAGATGGCACCGGAGGCGATGCAGAAAACGCCGATATCGGTCATCGGTTCGTGCCGCAGAGCGGTGCGTTTTTCGAGCAAAAACCCGAAAGCGAGGAAAGCGGCCAGTGCGACCGCGATCCAGATTTTTTCCGTGCGCGTGAAACGCCACCAGGTTGCCGTTGAATTCATTCGGTCGCGTAGTTTAACCACGGACCCAGCCAGCGTTCCATCTCAGAATTTGTCTTTCCCTTGCGGGCAGCAATATTTTCCACCTGATCCCGGCCCAGTTTGCCGACGGCAAAGTATTTGGATTCGGGATGCGCAAAATAAAGCCCGCTGACACTTGCGCCAGGATACATGGCGAAACTTTCGGTCAGCCGGATGCCGGTGTGTTTTTCCGCATCGAGCAAATCCCAAAGAGTTGCCTTTTCCGTGTGGTCCGGACAGGCGGGATAACCGGGCGCGGGCCGGATGCCCCGATATTTTTCAGCGATCAAGTCGTCGCTCGACAGATTTTCGCTCCGGCCAAAACCCCACTCATCGCGGACGCGTTTGTGCAGATATTCGGCGAACGCCTCGGCCAGGCGGTCCGCAATCGCCTCGGCCATGATGGCATTGTAGTCATCGTGCTGCGCTTTGAAGCGTTCTACAATCTCCGGCAGGCCGATGCCCGAGGTGACGGCGAAGACGCCGATATGATCAGCGGCCGGCGCGGGTGATTTGGGAGCGATGAAATCCGCCAGGCACCAGTTCGGTGTGCCGTCGCCTTTTTCAATCTGTTGGCGGAGGAAATGGAACGTGGTGCGCAAATGTTTGCGCGAGCCATTGGTATAGACTTCCACGTCGTCCCCGACGGCATTCGCCGCGAACAAACCATACGCGGCCCGAAGCGTCAGGGACTTTTTGGCGACGATATCGGCCAGAAGTTCCTGGGCATCGTGGAAAAGCTTGGTCGCTTCTTCCCCGTGCTTTTCGTGCTGAAGAATCTTGGGATAAACCCCGCGCAATTCCCAGGTGTGAAAAAACGGCGTCCAGTCAATGAATGGCACGACGTCTTCCAGTTTCACACCGAAAGCACCGGCATGACCGTGAGATGAACCGCAATCGCACACGCCGGAATTGAATGACGCCGATGAAAGCGTGCGGACGCCGGTGAATTCTGGTTTCGGCACGTCATCATACTTCAGTTTCGGTGCGTTAGCGCGGGCAGCCGTCAGCGTCAGCAATTTTTCCACTCGCGCGCTGTGCGAGGCGCGTAATTTTTCGTATTCCTCGCGGTGCTGTTTGACGAACGCGGCCTTGTTTTCCGTGCTCAACAAGCTGGTCACCACGGGCACGGCGCGGCTGGCGTCGAGGACATGGACCACCGGTTCGTGATAATGCGGCGCGATCTTTATGGCCGTGTGCGCCTTGCTGGTGGTCGCGCCGCCGATGAGCAGCGGCAGTTTGAAACCGGTGCGTTCCATCTCGCGCGCGACGTGGGTCATCTCATCGAGCGAGGGCGTGATCAGACCGCTCAGGCCGATGATGTCGGCCTTTTCCTTTTTGGCGGTCTCCAGGATTTTTTCGCACGGCACCATCACGCCGAGGTCAATGACCTCGTAGTTATTGCAGGCGAGCACGACGCCGACGATGTTCTTGCCGATGTCATGCACGTCGCCCTTGACGGTGGCCATGACGATTTTACCCTGCGTCTTCACGACTTCACCGCGCGCGGCCATGGCGGCCTTCTCGGCCTCCATGTAGGGCGTGAGATAAGCCACGGATTTTTTCATCACGCGCGCGGACTTGACGACCTGCGGCAGGAACATTTTGCCTGCGCCAAACAGATCGCCGACCACGCTCATGCCCGCCATCAACGGGCCTTCTATGACGGTGAGAGGCCGGCCGTATTTTTGCAACGCTTCAGCGGTGTCGGCATCAACATACAGGTCAATGCCCTTGACGAGCGCGTGTGAAAGCCGTGCTTCGATCGTGCCTTTGCGCCATTCTTCCTCAATCTTTTTGTCGCTGGCAGTCGTGCCGGCGCTGGCGGCCTTCAGTTTTTCACCGAAGGTCACGAGCCGTTCGGTGGCGTCCGGACGGCGATTGAGCAGGACGTCTTCGACCAATTCCTTCAGCTCCGGCTCGATCTCCTCGTAAACTTCCAACATGCCGGCGTTCACAATGGCCATGTCCATGCCGGCCTGGATGGCGTGATACAGGAAGGCACTGTGCATCGCCTCGCGCACGGGGTTGTTGCCGCGATAGCTGAACGAAACATTCGACAATCCGCCGCTGACCTTGGCGTGCGGCAGGTTTTGCTTGATCCAGCGCGTGGCATTGATGAAGTCCACGGCATAGTTGTTGTGTTCCTCAATCCCTGTGCCGACGGTGAGGATGTTCGGATCGAAAATGATGTCCTCGGGCGGGAAACCGACCTCGTCCACGAGAATTTTGTACGCGCGTTCGCAAATGCGGATTTTTTCGGCGTAGGTCGCGGCCTGGCCGTTTTCATCGAAAGCCATCACCACGACCGCCGCGCCGTATTTTATAACCGCGCGCGCCTGACGTTTGAATTCCTCCTCGCCCGCCTTGAGCGAAATGGAATTGACGATGCCCTTGCCCTGAAGACATTTCAGGCCGGCTTCGATGACTTCCCACTTCGATGAATCCACCATGAAAGGGACTTTGGCGACCTCCGGCTCGCTGCCGAGGAGTTGCAAAAAGCGTGTCATCGCACTGACGCCGTCGATCATCCCTTCATCCATGCAGATATCGATGATGTTCGCGCCGTTCTCCACCTGCTGGCGCGCGATGGCAACCGCCTCGTCGTATTTGTTTTCCTTGACGAGCTTGGCGAATTTCGGCGAACCGGCGACATTCGTGCGTTCGCCGATCATGATAAAGCTGCCGATCTGCTGCGTGAAGGGCTGGGAGCCGGACAAGCGAAGGGGCAGGGGAGTAACGGGTGTCGTGGGTGATGCGGCGCGTTCTCCCTCACCATGACCCTCTCCCGCTGGGAGAGGGGACAGCGGTTGATTGATTCCGCCGATCCGTGAATTGGTCGGGCCGGAGACTGCCGCAGTTTTGCCGGGGAAGATTGTGCGATTGCTTTTTGATTCGGCAAATTCGCGCGGATGCTTCCCCGCCAGGGCCTTGGAAATCGCCGCGATATGCTCGGGAGTATTGCCGCAGCAACCGCCGGCGATGTTCACCAGGCCGTCGGCGGCAAAGTCGCCCAGGAACCGGCCCATGTCTTCCGGGGTCAAATCAAAGCCCGTCGGCGACAGGGGATTGGGCAGGCCGGCATTGGGATAACAGGAAATCGCGGTGCTGGATTTCTCCGCCAGTTCCGCGAGGAACGGGCGCATAAGATCCGGACCGAGCGAGCAGTTCAGGCCGATGGCGATCGGCTTGACGTGCTTCATGGCATTCCAGTACGCCTCGATGGTTTGCGCGGAAATCATCGTCTCGCCCCCGCGGCCGACGGCGGCGGAAATGATGATGGGCAGGATTTTTTTGTCCTGCTCAAACACTTCCTGGATAGCGACGAGCGCGGCCTTGGCGTTCAAGGAATCGAAAATGGTCTCGACGAGCAAAATATCCGACCCGCCCGCGATGAGCGCACGCACCTGGTTGATGTACGCGGTCTTGACCTGGTCAAAGGTACAGACGCGGAATCCCGCGTCATCCGCATCGGGGGAATTGGAGAGCGAAACGGTCAGCGGCCCGATGGCACCGGCGACGAAACGGGGGCGGCCGGTCTGGTTCGCGATTCGGTCGGCCCACTCGCGGCATTGCCGGGCGGATTGTTCATTGATTTCCCAGGCGAGGTCATTGAGGAATTTGTTCTCGATGACCGTTTGATAAAACGCCGGATTTTTCCGGCCGCCGTGTTCACGCGGGTCGTCCACGAAGAATTCACTCTGGCCGATGCTCGTGGCGGAAAAGGTGTTGGTCTCGATGATGTCGGCACCGGCCTCAAGAAAGCGCCGGTGGATATCGCAAATCACAGCGGGGCTGGTGAGCGAATACAGGTCGCCGTTGTTCTTCAGGTCCTTTTTGGCGTCCTTGAAGCGTTCGCCGCGGATGTCCTTTTCATCCAGGCCGTAGGCACGGATGGTGGTGCCCATCGCACCGTCAATGATGACGATGCGATCGCGCAGGGCCTGCTTCAGAAGTTCGGCATGGTTCGACATCGCGGGCAAGATAAACCAAACCGGGAATAATTCAATATCAAATAATCAACGCATCTTGATTTAATGATATGTTCATAATCGCCTGTGTACTTGCGGTTTTTTTGAGGTGTGGGATACTTCCGGTGTGTTGCCCGCCATTCGTTCCCAGAGCTGGTTTGTGCTCACCCGTAAAAGCTTTTTACTGCGGGGGTTTTTATTATTTCTGCTTCACTTTGGCATCACGAGCGCGTTGGGGGAGGAAACCATCTGGCTGTCCTGGAACACGCCGGACCCAAGCGAAGGTGTCATCGCCTATCAGGTTTATTATGGCACCAGCAGCCACAACTATACCTCTTCAGATATTTCCTATTATCCCAACGGCGATTTGATCCCCGGATTGATACTGGGGCAGACCTATTATTTTGCGGTCGCGGCGGTGAACACCAACGGCACGGTCAGCGCCTTGTCCCAGGAAATTTCCTACACCGTGCCAGTCCTGCCGCCGCCCGTGATACAATATACCGTTGACCGGGACGAGAACGGGAATCCTTTAATTCTGGAAATGACAGCAAACTGGAGCCTCACGGCGGACTGGGAACTGGATTATTCGTTTGATTTACAGAACTGGTATATGTGGCAGGCGGGAACCGGGACAGCCTGCGGTGCGAATGCCGATTTCAGCCTTTTCGGCAGCCAGGCGTACTATCGGGTGATCTTGTATTGAGGAGGAACCGGTTTTCTGATTGCGCGGAGGGGCTTCTCGATCGATCGAAAGCGCCATCCTCCTTCGCCAAGGCTTCCGCCGTCGTCGAGACTTCCACCTTCGCTAAAGCTATGGTGGACTAAATGGCGGACAAGCCGGCGGATAGTTAGGCGTATGATTCAGACTTCTTCCAGCCAATATGCAATGCGTCATTTGTGCCTCCTTTCAAAAAACATCCAAAGTCAAACCCGTGAAAACGCTTGAGTGACTCATGGACAGCTTCAAAGCCGACAGCTTCCGTCGGGATGGAACAACCTCCGGTTTCACCAACAAATAAAACCCACACATCTGGCAACCACGGGCCGTCTGATGTCGTGCGAACCGAAATCTCTGTGACATCTGACCACCGAATAAACTCTCGTTGTCGCTTCGGATGCTCACAAGCGATGCCATCTTCGGTGATGACTGCCGATAATCGCTCTGTATCTGCCCGCCGGTTCGTGGCTCGCGCATCACACGATTGACGACTCGATTGATGGCGCGTTCTGAAAACTGAAATGTCAGCATCCGCGCGAATCCGTGTCCATTCATGGTTAATACAAGCCCGTCCGGCTCGGACTTCGCACTTTTTTCTGGACAATACTTCACGGATGAACTTTGATGAGCAGGTCGGCAATCCTCGGCCGGCGGTTCCTCATCTTACCCGGCAAGTCCTTGTGGACTTTGCTGCGCTATGCCGTACCCGCGTCCCAGACCAGTCCGTTGATTTTCGACGCGTGGCGGCAAAACCATAAACACTAGAGCGTTTGAATAAATGCTCTTTAAAGAAAATGATCCGCCATGAACCTCCTACTATCCCGTCTCCTGTCCCGGGCGAGCGAACTCGCCGATGTCCAACCGCTGGTCGCGTTGTTTCTCGGCGCGGCGTTGCTCGCCGTCTTTCTAGCGGCGCTCTTCCCCAAATCCGCCTCCGTCAAGGACGCGCCCAATCAAAGTCTGCTCTGGACTTTATATCACCACCTGTCGCGACTGACCTGGGCCGTGTTGCTGATTCTGCTGCTGGCGGGGAGCATCAACGTTTTGCGCTCGTACCTGCGGCAGACGGTGAATGACTTTCAGCGCACGCACGGCCGCGTCACGCAGGCGAATTACAACGCCGTCGAAACCATCTGGGGCGCGGAGCAGATCCAGAACGAGTTGAACGTGGACGTTTATCACGATGAGGAGGTGACCGAGCGCGTCGAATCCGAGGATCCGTCCAAGCCGGATGTGATACACAAGAAGACAGTTCACCAATCGGCCACCGGGAATCCGTTCCTGTCGGCGGTCCACGAGGTGACCCTCAAACAGAGCCCGCGCAAGAAAGGTTCCGCCTTTTACGATGGCTACGAAACGGCCTGCAGCTTCGGTTGGAAACTCCGCAATCCCTCGGACACCAACCAGATTTGCCGGCTGACGTTTCCATTGCCCGCCACCGGCGCGATGTATGACGGGCTGTCGGCCACGCTCGATCGCAAGGACGTATTGCCGCAGATGGAGATCAAGGACGGCAACCTGGTTCTTGAACGTGCCATGCAGCCGGATGAGGAAATGAATTTCCACATCGCCTTCAAAAGCCGCGGGCTTTCGTATTGGTATTTTCAGGTGCGCGAGCCGCGCGAAATCCGCGATTTCACCCTCACGCTAAACCTGCCGGATTTGCCGAAGACGAAATTGAATTATCCCGATGGTTGCATGACGCCGACGACAGTGGAGCCGACGAAGGATAATCTGGGGACGGTGTTGACCTATCGCCTCGACCATGCCCTCACGGACAAGGGCATGGGCATTGCATTGCCGCAACTGCCGCAACCGGGGGCAACGACCCGCGCCGTGCTGGGGCAGGTGGATGGCGCATGGCTGTTCGTATTCGCGCTGCTCGCGTTGACCTTTACGCTCGCGGAAGTCCGCCATGCGCCGCTGCTGACGCTGCTATTCGCCACAGCAACGGCATTCGGTTACGGATTGCTCGCCGGCTTCAGCGACCTGTTATTCGGTTTCTGGCTCACGGCCCTGTTCGTCGTGCTGCCGCTGTTTCTGCTACTGGCGTACCTCCTGCGCCGGGTCGCGCCGCAGGCCGGCAAATGGCTCGCGCCGCAATTCCTTCTCTTCAGCATCGTGTATCCGTGCCTGGCCGGAATGGACAACGACCGCGAAACGCTTTATTTGAATCTTTGCGCGCTGGTTTTTCTCGCCTTCACCGCCGCTCAACTCGTAAAGCACGTCATCATTGAGAAAAATCCCGCAGCCGAACCGGCCTTGAGCCTGAAGGCTTGAACAGCTTCTGGATTTTTACAGAAGGGAACGAAGTCGACGAAGTGGATCGGAGATTTTCCGAGATTCTTCGTTTCCTTTGTTTCCTTCTGTTGAACCAAAGCTTCACCGGCTTCATTCTTGCCGGAACAAAGCGCATTTCTTAAATTGGCATGTGCTCGACATCAAATTGATTCGCGAAAAACCGGATTTTGTCAAACAACGCCTCGCCACGCGCGGGGCAGGGGACGAACAGCAGATTGACCACATCCTATCCCTGGATGAATCGCGCCGTAAATTGCTCACGGAGCTGGAGGCGATGAAGGCCACGCGCAACAAGGTTTCCAAGGAGATCGGCGCGCTCATGGCGCAAAAGAAAGCCGCCGAGGCGGAAGCAAAAAAAACCGAGACCCGCGAACTCGGTGACAAAATTTCCAAGCTGGAAACGCAGGTTGCGGAAACGGAAACCGGCATCCACACCGCGATGCTGCAACTGCCGAACCTGCCGCATGAATCGGTCGCCCAAGGCAAATCCGCGGAGGACAACCCGGAGATCCGCGTTCACGGCGCAAAGGTGGACTTCGCCTTCAAGCCGAAATCGCACGTTGATTTGTGCGAATCGTTGAAGCTGGTGGATTTTGCGCGCGCGGCCAAATTATCGGGCAGTGGATTTTTGCTCTACACGAATTGGGGTGCGCGGCTGGAACGTGCCTTGATCCAGTTCCTGCTCGACCTGCACATCACGCAGCATGGCTATACCGAAGTCTCGCCGCCGTACATGGTTGGCGAACAGTGCATGGTCGGCGTCGGACAGTTTCCGAAATTCAAGGACCAATACTACGGCGTGGCCGAAGGCGGCCGTGCGGATGAATTGGGAAAACTTTATCTGATTCCCACCGCCGAAACCCCCGTGGCGAACATCCATCGTGAGGAAATTTTGCCGGCGAAAGATTTACCAAAATTTTATTGCGCCTACACGCCGTGTTTCCGTGGCGAAGCGGGCGCGGCCGGTGTCGGCACGCGTGGCATGATCCGCGTGCATCAGTTCGACAAGGTTGAACTGATCAAGATCGTGAAGCCGGAGGACGGTTACGCCGAACTCGAAAAGATGGTCGGGAATGCGGAGAAGGTCCTGCAACTGCTCGGCCTGCATTACCGCGTCATCATGCTCTGCACGGGCGACATGGGTTTTGGCAGTGCGAAGACTTATGATATCGAGGTCTGGGCGCCGGGACAGGGGAGTTATCTCGAAGTTTCAAGCTGCTCGAACTGCGAAGATTTCCAGTCGCGCCGGATGAATTTGCGTTTCAAGACGGAGACCGGCGAAAACAAATTCCCACACATCCTCAACGGCAGCGGCACGGCCCTGGCGCGCTTGTTCGTCGCGCTCATCGAAACGCACCAGCAGGCCGACGGCAGCGTGAAGATTCCCGAGGCATTGCAGCCATACTTGAAGACGGACCGCATCGTTGCATAATTAAACCAATTTACGATATACGGTTTACGCGGTTTAGTCTTTGCGGTGCGTAAATCGTAAATCGTAAATCGTAAATCGTAAATCCATGAGAATTCTTCTCGCCAGCAGCGAATTGTTTCCGTTTTCAAAAACGGGCGGGCTGGCGGACATGGTCGGCGCGCTGGCCCGGGCGCTGGCGCAGGCGGGCCACGAAGCCCGGGCGGTCACGCCGCTGTATCGCGGCATCCGCGAAAAGTTCCCGGCGATCAAACGCGAGAACTGGGAATTCCACATCCCGCTCGGGGCGGAGTGGTATCACGGCAGCCTCTGGTCGCTGGAGCCGGAACCGGGCCTGAAAATTTATTTCATCGAGCAGGCGGAATTTTTCGATCGGGCCGGAATTTACCTCGAAAAAAACCTCAGTTACCCGGACAACGACGCGCGTTATATCTTTTTCTCCAAGTGCGTCGTGCATCTCGCGCGCTGGCTCCCGTGGGGTCCGGACATGGTCCATGTCCACGACTGGCAGGTGGCGCTGGTGCCGGCGTTGATGCAGCAACAAAAGCGGGAAGGGTGGGGGAACCCGCCGCCGACCTGCCTCACGATCCATAACCTCGCCTATCAAGGCCTTTTCCCCGGCAAATCGTTCGACCTCACAAACCTGTCACTCGATTTTTTCACACCGGAGGCCGCGGAATATTTCGGCATGTTGAATTGTCTGAAAGCCGGCATCGCGCTCGCCGATGTCATCACGACCGTCAGTCCGCGTTACGCGCGGGAAATCATGACGGAGGAATTCGGCTGCAGCCTCGATGGACTTTTACGAAAACGCCAGGCGAGTTTGTACGGCATCCTGAACGGCGTGGATTATCAGGAATGGAACACGGCGAAAAATCCACATCTTTTTGCGCCATACTCCGTCACCCGCATGGCCGGCAAAAAGGCCAACAAGGCAGAACTGCAACGCATGGTCGCCCTGCCCGTTGATGATAAAATACCGCTCTTTGGCAACATCTCGCGCCTGGCGGAACAAAAAGGCGTGGATATCCAGCTCGGCGCGCTCGCGGAAATGTTAAATTCCAATATCCAGTTCGTGCAGCTCGGCAGCGGCTCGCCGGAATTTGAAGAAGGCTACCGTGAACTGGCGGCGCGTTTTCCGCACAAGGTCGCCGTCCGGTTTGGCTACAATGAGAAACTTTCCCACCGGATCGAGGCCGGCTGTGATTTCTTCCTGATGCCATCACGGTTCGAGCCTTGTGGCTTGAACCAGATGTACAGCCTGCGCTACGGAACCATTCCCATCGTCCGCGCCACCGGCGGCCTGGACGACAGCGTCACGGACTATTCCGAATCAACTACGACCGCAAACGGCGTGAAATTTTATGACTACACGCCGCTGGCGCTGTCGAAAGCCATCCGCAAGGCGTTGGCAGTATACAAAGAACCGGCCTTGATGCGGAAATTTCAGCGCAATGCGATGAGGGTGGATTATTCATGGGAAAAGACCGTCAACGAATACATCAGCGTTTACAGCAAAATACTTAAATGAATTAAATATAACAAACATTGTGGAGCCTAAATTATTCACAGGCATATAAAGTCACGGCATCTCGCCGTGCGTCCACGGTGGATTTCAGCAAAGCGACGCCGGTTGCGGAGTGGAAACCGCAACCGGCAACTTTCTGAAACCACAAGCATGGCGATAAACAGTCGCCATGCTAAAACAAAAATCACTCCGTCTTACCGTTCGCCCAAATCAGGGCGATTCACTCAATGAACTCCGTCGCGATCTCGGCGACGTTTTCAAACTCAAGCCCGCCGGGGTTGGCTCTGTACCCCCGATTAAGCTGTTAGCGGACTTGCTGCGGCGTCAATGCCGCCGGATCGTCGTGGACGTGTCAGAGTGCCCGGCGCACGCCATGCCGGGGCACATGGCGCGTTTGGACGACTGGCAGGCTCTCGCGGACTTTCACTGTCGGCACACATTCGCCGAATCCCCAGAAAGCCGTTTGTCCGGCAAACAACTCATGTATCCCGTCACGCTCGCGGACTGGTCTGCCGTGGCGGAAATTACGCGCAAGGAACATCGTGCCCCGGCTTTTTTAAATTCCCGCGACGAGCAATTCAAAAGCATCGTGGGCCGTCTGGACTTACTTGCCGGTTTGATCTTGAGGGACGGGGAATTAACGCAATTTTTGCAGAGTGAGGAAAGGGGTGAATCGTGAAAACTCCAAGTTTGGAAATTCTTGGGGGTTGGGCGGAGTATTTTGACGGGGTTTCAAAAGCTCGAGACGATTTCTTTGCGGGGCGTGCTGAGTCGTATCGTCAACTTGCGAATTTGTCCCGGTTGGGAATGGAACTTGCCGAATCGACTACCCGTGCGCGGGATCACTACTTGAAAAAGAAAGGCGGTGCGTCGTGAGGCCGTGCCAATCCTCCTGGTCCCGCCGTCCGTTCGCCAAAACCCGCCAGTTCACCCTGCTCTGCTGTCTGCTTCGTCACTGGCACCGCTGCTGTCACCTTCCCCGCTGGCAAAAGATTCTCTGCCGGGTGCCGGTGCGTTTTGATTACGAGCCGGTGCGGGAAACGATTTACTGCTTGATGGCGACGGACGGCGACTGGCAACGCGCTTGCGAATTGCTGCGCGGAAAACCGTTCGCGCCTCGGTTATTTGATTGGGCAAAAAAACACGTCAAACCCTGAAAAAATTTCCGCGTCCGTCGCTTAAAAATCCGCTGTCAAACAACGGCTGGGGCGGCGGACGCGGATAGAAAGGAAAAATGATACTGAATGTAGAATCAAAGCACGGATGGGAGATTATTTTGGTGCATCATCGCTGCGGAGTCTGCGGCCTGTTTTGGGCTGTCGAAAAATCTGAGTTGTTCGCTGTCGCTGCCGGTTTTGTGATCTGTCCACGATGTGCGATTCAAGCTGTCGAGGATGAAAAAAAACGCAATGCCAAACTGTGGCGACAATTGCAGGCTCAAAAGGCGGCGACAACACGGGCGAAAGGCGGTGCGTCGTGAATTCTCGAATCATAGTTTTGCAGATGAAAGCGCAACCGCTCACGCTCTCAAATGGTCGGGAAATTATGCGGGGTGGCGACTGGCGGCGTTATGTCTTTTTTTCGCGGGGCCGTAAGGTCGGGGATTGCATCGGCTCTGTCAGCTATCCGCAACGCTCTGCGGGCTTTGGCTTCCGTTTCTTTCTGGCTGGCTCGTGGGAGGTCGCGGACGCGCCGCCGGGCATCATGCCGGAAATCAAGCCGGACGTTTTAAATCTAATCCATGGCACGCCACAAGTTGAGGCGGACTTTGCCGTTTAATCATTAACTATTTATGAGAATTACACTCTGTTTTTTATTGGCTGCGTCCCTCGTGATGAATTTCAAGCTGTTCAATGATGCGACGGAAGCGCGGGCAAGGCTGCGGACGGCACACGTGCAATCTCTGACCGTGGCGGACACGCTAGGCAAGCTGCGGGCCGATTTGGACGCGCTCGCGGTGGCTGACACTAACCTGCTAACCGTCACGCAATGAAAGCTTTTATTTGTGTCGTAGGCACGGCGGTTTTGATCGTCGCCGGGTATTGGTTCAATTTCCATGTTTGGCGTCTTGAGCATCCGACTGCGCCGGTATGGTGTTACTTCGTGGACGGGCACTAATCCCCTTCCTTGTCAATGAGTCACAATTCAGACAACAAAATTTCCCCCCTGCCATGCCAAAGGCCTGGCTTTGGCCAAAGCGCGAGCTCTGTGCGGGAGGTTGCTGCCCTTTTCGTGTCGGGCCGGTCAATCTATAAGCATCTGCCAGGCGTCGTCGCCTATGACCGTCTGCGGGGTGCTTTGTCGTTTCCTGCCAACACGCCGGCCGTAGCGCATCCGCCGTGCCGTCACTGGTCGAAATTTTTGAGGCATCAGGCCAAATCGCCGGACAGAGAAGCGGAAATGGAGCTTGGCCGCTGGGCGGTGCGGACTGTAAAAAAAACCGGCGGCGTGGTCGAGCAACCGGCGGGAAGTCACCTGTGGGCCGAAATGAATCTGCCCGTGCCAAATGAGCGGTCCGCAGACGGGTGTTTTACGCTTTACGTTGAGCAATCATGGTTCGGCTACGGTTCAAAAAAGGCAACCTGGTTGCTCGTGTGCGGCGTGCCAATTAGCTCGATCCCTGAGGTGCCGTTCCGCCTGGTCAAGCCCTCGCCGCCCAATTCGCCGGGTCTTTCGTCCTTTGGCCGTTCGCGGTCTGTCCGTCCGTTCGCTGAGTGGCTTTGCCAAATCGCACGTCTTGCCAATCCCCCTGGTCTGAGTGCCAATGCGGGCGCCGTGCCAAAGCATCCGGATTATGCCAACGCGGTCGCCGTAACTTAAAAAATGTCTGCCGCTGCTGAAATTTCCACTGAGATTTTGCCGTCCCCTGCCCCGCCAGGGCAGACGGAATTTCTCGTGTCCATGCTCAACGGGTCGCAAGCGAAAACCGCTTACGCGCTCCGGTTGAACATTGAAAAGCTGGTCTGCGGCAATGGCCGGGGCGAATTGGCGGACGATCCGACGACGGGCCGGAAATTCTGGCGGTGTCTTGAGCCGGAATTTTTAAACTCAACCGGATTTTTAACGCTCACTGCCGGGGATTATTTTTGCAATTTCCACGGAAAAAAAATCCCTGATGAAAAGAATTTTTGCCCCCTGTGCGGAAACCGGATGCACTTTGAAAAAATTCACGATAGCGACGAGGCAAACCGGCGCTTTAATAATTTAAACCGGCGCGTGATACAGACAATTTTTTCGCGGGCCGTGGCGGTCACTGAGCGGCACAAGGACAAGGCAATTCATTTTCACCTGATTGGTCGGCTGGCATCCGGCGCGGATATTCGGACGGGTTTAAATTTTGAAGCTCTGAAAAATCGGGACTATCGTTCGGCATCCCCTGCCCTTCGCGCTCTGTGGGCCATGCTGCGCGATACGCTGCCGGTTTACGGGTTTGGTCGTCACGAGCTTTTACCGATCCGCAAAACCGCTGAGGCTGTCGCGGCGTACGTCTCGAAATATATTGAAAAAAATATCTGCAACCGGCTTTCGGACGACAAGCGGAAAAAATTGGTGCGTTACATTGGCTGGCACAAGGCGCAAATCAAGCCGAATGAATTTTCGTGGGCAACCGAGCGGGCGCGGGCGTGGCGGGCAAAAACCCGCGAGTGTGCGGCCTTGATCTTTTGTGAGTCGCGGGAGGATTGCGCTGAGGTCATGGGGCCGCGCTGGGCCTTTCACATTTCGGGGGTCTGGCAAAAAATTGATGATAGGCCGGTGCCGTTTATTCAGTGGGATTTCCCGACGCGGGAGTGTGCCCGGCGGGAGTTGATGCTTCACTGCGAAAAACACGTCAAAAAATCCGCTTCGCGGATGAGGGAGTTTTCTGAAATTCTCCGTGAAATGAAAATTGACGACGGGGATTTTGTCCTGCCGCCTGACCCTCCGTGCAAATTCGAGGTTGAGCGTGCCCGGCTGCGGCTGATGGCGTTGCCGAAACGGGAATTGAGGCATCTTGGACAATCGCGGCGGTGTGTGGCTTTAAATTAAATCCATGAAAAAATTAAAATCACTGTTTGAAATTCCGAAAGAGCCGCGATATATCACGCTGGGCTGGTGGATTTGGCAGGTAAGGGCCAAAAAGTGGATATTTGCCAGGGCAAAGCCGCGAAAAATAGAGGTTGAAAAAATTCGGGTTATGCTGCAAAAATAAACCGCTGCTGAAATTCCACTTTAGACGGGCGAGCATTAAAATATGCTCGAAAATCCTTCCCCCGATAAAACAGCGTCGGAAAATCCGACGGAAACCACTGAAACCAATCCGCCGGCCGCATTGCCGGAAATCCCCGAAAATGAACACGAGCCAACAAAGGATATTTCTGCTCAAGCTGGCATTATTGAAAAAATCCGGCTCGCTGGTAGCGCGGCTGTCGAAAAATTCAATGTCGTACGCCGGGGACGCGGCCGTCCACGAAATGACGGATCGCCCAAAAAATCTGACGTGGTTCAACCGGAAAATTTGGAGGCCGGGCCGGGCGGTGGTAGTCCGGCGGCTGATATTTCCGATCCTGCTGTGGCTGCTGCCGAAAATATGCCGGATTTTAAGCAGGAAATTGACGAGCTTTTTCGTCGGTGCGTTGCAAGCTCGGCCAAAGGGGTGACTGAGGGCTGCAATTTCGTCACGAAAATTCTGGCAAACCAAGCGGGAATTTCCCCCGAATTTACGGAAAAAACTTTGGCGTCGGCAAAGCCTGAGCCGGATGCGCTGGCGGACTTCTCGGCGGCGGTTGATCTGGTCGTTAAAAAGCATCGTCCGCAAATCAAGGAGGGCGGCGAGTGGGCTTGCCTCGCTATGACGACGGGGCGGCTGATGGCTCCTTACGCGCTCGTCTGGTTGGAATTTAAAAAGGAAATTGAACGGCGCAAAAATTCGGGGAATTAAAATCATGGACAAATTTACAACTTTCCCCGGCCCGCTCTGCTGGCAGTGTCGAGTGAGTCCGCAATTAAACCCGACGGTCGGCCTTTGTGCCGGGTGTGTCGCGGTGAAATATCCTGACCCGTTGCGGACTGAGCTTGAAGCTGCGTTTTTCCCGGTCACGATCACGCGGCTTGATCGTCGTTACGGGCGGCAATTTGACGCCGGGGTTTTGGAAATCTGCAAAAACATTTTGCCGGAATTTGAAACCGCGTGAGTGTTCAAAAACAGGATCACCCCTCAACGAAAGTCCTCGTCGCGGGAATTTCGGGCACCGGAAAAACGACGCTGCTTGAAAAATTGCTCAAGCGCGAGCGTGCCCGGTGGACTTTCATTTACGATCACAAAAACGGTGACTTCGCACGGCGGTATGGTGTCCGTCCGTGCTTCACGGTAGATGAGCTAGAGCGGGCCGTTGCTCGTGGAGGTCTGGTCATTTATAACCCGTCGCGGGACTTCGCCGGGGAAAAGGAAAGGGGCTTTGATTTTTTTGCGTCGTGGTATTGGGAAATTGGGCAGGAAATTCGCGGCAAAAAAAACTTTGTGGCGGACGAATTGCAATCCCTCGTGGACGTTTATTCAAAGCCGGACGGTCTGCTCAAGATTTTAGACGAGGGCCGGACTTATCAAATGGACTGCTTTTTTGCGGCGGCGGCGGTCAACGGGATAAATAACCAAGTCAGAAAGCAAATCACGGAAATTTTTGCGTTCCGTCAAGGCGACGAGGCCGGGGCAAAGTGGTTTGAAGAAAAAGGTTTCGAGGTTCAAAAAATACTCTCTCTCAAAAATGGCGAATGGATTTACAAAAACGTTATCACCGGAGAAACGAACACGGGCGGCAAGGCTTTCGAGCCAAAAAATAGCCGTCGCAATCTCGCCGGGCTTTGACGTGCCAGTCCGCCTGGTCAGGGCCGGTAAAAAGTACCGGCTGACGGTGCGTGAGACTCAGGTTGTCGCCCTGCTCTGTCGTGGTGACTCGTGGAAAATGGCGGCGAGCGCAATCGGTGTTTCGTGTCGAACGGTTGAGTTTCACGTCAAAAATATCTTCTTCAAAATGTGCTGTTCAAATTTCGCTCAGGTCGTGGCGAAATTGTTTTCTTGAGGTCGTTTTCAAGTCCGAAAAATCCGCCGAAAAATGCCCATGTTCGCGTACCTAGGTAAAAGCCCAGCTATTTTAAAAAGTTGGATCGTGGTTTTGTAGGGGCACGCAAAAACAACGCGCAAAAAAATAATATGAATCCAACTCTGAAAACTGTCGGCAAAGGTCTTTTGATTGCCTTTCTCGCAATCATCATTTGGCCGTTCGTCCGGCCCTTCGCCCAAAAAGTTCCCGTCGTGGGCAAGTACGTACAGTAATTCGTCACCAAACCGCAACCTTAACCAAGGCAAAATATGACGAAATACAAATTGCAGGTGCCCGCCGTCTCGAATTTTACGCCGGGTGCGCTAGCGGGGACGCAATTCACTGTGGATTTCCCGCTCAACTATCGTTACCACGAAATTTATTTCGTGTACACGGACGGCGGCAGTTCGCCGACGGATTTTCTGAATTTGGTGGGTGACTTGGTCGCCTTCCGTAACGGTGTTCCGGCCCGTACTCATACGGCTCTGGAAATGGATCACCTTAACGGGCTCAACGGTTCGCAGTACCAGCGGCAGCAAGTCGGCACGGGCGCGGCGATGCGTCAGACTCAGACGATGTTTCTCGCTGAGCCGTGGCGCAAATCCAAGGCGGACACTGACGCCATGGCGTGGAACGTGTCTCCGGCGAATGGGTTCAAGACATTTCAGGTCAAGGGCACATTGATCGCGACGATCCCGTCAACGGCGACGCTGCAAGTTTGGGCGCGTGTGGATGCCGTGCAAGCCCTGCCCAAAGGTGTGGCGGCTCAGGGCGTCAGGAAAGTTTACCGCGTACAAATTCCGGCTTCGGGTCTGAGCAACGATGTCACGACGCTCGACGAGCGCGACGCATACCAGACGATCTGTCTCAAGAATCCGTCCGGCGCGGGCTATGTCAAACAGGCGACGCTCAAGAAAAACGGCGTGATTATTTTCGATACGGTCAACCAGCAAGACAATGTTGCCGACTTGACCAATCTCGGCCTCAACCCGGCAAGCTCGCAGTCAACCGGCGCGTTCGGTTATGACATCGTGCTTGATGCTGATGATCCGCTGCTCTCGGCCCTGCCGCTAACGTCGCAGGATTCGCTCTGGCTGCATCTGGACTATAACACGGCGGCGAGCGGCAACGTGATTGCTCTGGTTGAGCGTATCGGCCCGCTGGATTGATCGTCTGTGAAGATTAACGGCGGGCGTGGTCTAGGCCGCGTCCGCCTTTCTTTTTAAAATTATGGATGAAGACTATTTTTCTCAGGATTTTCCAGTCGCGGGCACTGCTTCGGCCTTGTCGCTGGGGCTGACACCTGACCCGACGGTAAACAGCTTGAACGTGGGCGGGTCAACGTCGTCTTACGTCTATGGCTCGCCGGAGTTCTCACTTGGCGATTTGACCTTGCCGACTTACTCAAGCGCGGTTGTCCCGGTTGGCTCAGGCTCAACGTCGTCCACGCTGGGGGGTGTGAATAGTTTGATTTCAAGCGTCGGCAGTGCCGTGTCGAATGTTGCGCGGGCGGTCAATGGCACTCCCCAGGCGGTCATTGTGGGCAGTCCGGCGGGCGGTGTGGCGGGCACTGTATCGGGGCTGGCGCGGCAGCTTACAAGCGGCGTCACGTCGTTTCTGCCGTTAATCCTTATTGGACTCGTGGTCGTGTTTCTGTTTCGGGCATTTACCGGGGGGCACAAAAAGTGAGCGCGAAAGCTACCAGCACGAAAAAAACGAGCGCGGACGATCCGGTCACGGGCACGGCTGCGACTGCTGCGGCTCAACCGGCGGCTGCGGCGTCGGGGCTGGGAAGTCTGTCGAGGTTTCTGCCGTTGATTGCGGTTGTCCTTTTGATCGTGCTCGTGTCTCGGTCGTTTTTTTACAAAAAGTGAGTGCGGAAAATTCCAGCGATGCCAATCCTCCTGGTCCGGGTGCCAATGCGGCCGCCGCGAGTGCCAATCCAGCCGGCTCGCAAGCCAATCCGCCGGTCCTAAGTCGGACGGAAAAGGTCGCGGCAATCAACGCGGCTTTGGCGCGATATGACGCAAATTTTATGGACGTTACGCACACTCTGACGGCGGGGGTTTATACCCGCACGGGACGCGTAAAGGCGGGACAAGTAATCATCGGGTTTAAGCATCGGGCGAGAAACATTTTCACTCTCTACCGTGGCTCGGTGGCGGTTTGGGATGCGGACAACGGCGTGCGCGTGATCAATGCGCCATATTCGGAAATAACCCCGCCGGGCCGTCAAAGAATCGGCGTAGTGCTGTCGGATATTGAGGGCGCAAACATTTTTGAAACTGGCGCGAAAAACCACGAGCAAGCTGAGGCGGAAATGTTGTTTCCGTTCTCCATGGTGGACGACGCCGGGGAAATCATCATGCAAATGTCGGAGAAAATTTTAAGTGAAAATTCAACCAAGCAAAAACTCGAATCTCTCGCGGGCTAATCGCCGGGGCGGGTTCGCTGGTTTCACGATTGGCGAAATTGCGGCGGCGGTCGGTATTGCTGCGGGGCTGACTGGCATCGGTGGCGAGGTCTATTCCCTTGTTGATAAACCGAGCGCGGCGGGCGCGTCGGCGGGCGCGTCGGCGGCTCAGTCCAAAGTCATTGCGAATTTGCAAGCTGAGATTTCTCAGGACGCGGCTCAGGAACAAACTTTAGAGGCGCAACTGGCGCAAGAAAAACAGGCGCAAACTTATGTTTTGCTGGGGGCCGGAGCGGTCGTCCTGTTCGTGTTTTTACGAAAAAAATGAGTGCACCAAGCACATTAGTCGGGCCGTGGAAAATCGTTTCGCAAAAGGGCGGGACGGTCGTGACTGCGGGCATGGGGACTTATGCGAACCGGGCGGCGTACAACGCGGCGATTGCGCTGGGAACGAATGTTAATGGCGGCGGCAGTTATGGCAACGGCAATGCAAACACGAGTTACAACGGCACAATCGCTGAGGCTCAGCAAACGGCCCAGCTAGAGCAAAGCCTGTCGGGTGCCGAAACTGAGGGCGAAGACACGGCGGAGACGGCGGCGGGCGCGAATTACGCGGCGAGTGTGTCCACGCTGGCGGGGGCCGATGTTGCGGCAAATGAAACGAGCGACGCAATCACGGCAACGCAAAATTACGATCCAAACCCGACGCTTGACGGGACGGCGATCCCGGCGGCGACGAGCGGAACACCGTGGGCGACTTATTTAATTTATGGCGGTTTGGCCGGTCTGGTTTATTGGCTCTGGAAAAAATACGGCAAAAAAATATGAACCTGCAAAATGTCACTGTCACGATCCCGGCGGGTGGAATTACTCTGGATAATACCGGGGCAAATGCTTTCACGGTTATCTCGACGACGCTGCCGCTGCAACTGATTTTTGACGGCGGGATCACAAATAACGCGACTGCGGGCAGTGGCTACAGTACGCCTTGGAAATCGGTGGCAATCAAAAACCCGAACTCGACGGCGATCACTGTCACTTATGCAATCGGGGACACGATCTCGACATTTACCCCGGCGAGCAACGCGGTTTCAAACGCGCTCACTTTCCCGTTCGCAAACGGCGGCATTGCAACCGGCGACGGTCGTTTAAACAGTCAGGGTTTCATCACGCTTTCGGCGGGAAATTTCCCCAATGGTCTGACGCTTAAGGGCACGAATAACGGGCACGCTCGACAGCAAATGAAAATCACGGTGAAGCCGAATGGTGGCAGCGGTTTGTTGATCTATGACACCACGGGCGCGGGCGGCACGGCGGGCAATCTGCTTTTGTTTATCAATGCGCCGACGGGCGTGGCAAACGCAATCGTCGTCCTGCAAGAAAACATAGATGTGATTTTGAAAAACGACTCGTCGGCGGGAAATCCCCCGTTGGTGGCCGTGTGGGAAAGTTTCTTGAATCAATAAATTTGTGTGTTTGAAAGTTGCAACATTTTTTGCGAGCCGACACCTGTGCTGCTTGATCCTATCGGCGGCAATGGTGGCGGCGGTGGCGGTGTGCCCGCAAACGCGATGCTTGACGGCAACGGAAACCCGGTGCTTGACGACGAGGGAAATTACGTTCTTTCAAACTGAAATGTTTGGCGTGACAAACATATTTTGCGAGCCGTCCCCGGTGGTTGAGGGAATGGTCAACGATGATTCGGGCGTGCTGGTGATTACGTCCGTTGATCCTCAGAATTTCCCGGCGGCAAATCCGCAAGTTGTCACGATTTACGGGGGCGGGTTTACAAACAACGGGGACGAAACGGTGATGCTGCCGGACTCGTCAATTAGTTACCCGGTGGTGTGGATTTCGGAAAACGAAATTCAATTCAACTATGACGGCTCAATGTTCGCGGCGGATTGGGATTTTGTTTTAGTGCAAGACGACGGCACGGCGAATTTGCCAACGATAACCATGACATGAAAAAACTTCTCGCGATAGTCCTTGTGCCAATCCTCCTGGTCGGGCGGGTGTTTGCCGGTTCAATGAACGGTTATCCCGTGGCGTCGACGTTCGGGACAAATGATTTCGTTGTCGGTCAAAACGGCACGCCGGGAAGCGGGTCTTTCACTACTCAACTTTATCCCTACCAGAATGTTTTCTTCGGAAAATTCTGGTTTGTATCGACAAATGGCGTGTCTATGCCCGGCGCGATTTGCACAAACAATTTAAATTTTGCTTACACAAATGCTCAACCGTTTGACACGGTTTGGGTGTCGCCGGGGCAGTATTATAGTCCGTGGAACGATGTTCGCTGTTCGCCCAATGTGACTGTGATTGGGGCGGGGAAATATAACACGATATGGCACTTCACAAACGCGGTGAGGAGCGTACTTAATTCGGTGCCTTGCATTGAACCTGCCAGCGGCGAAGATTTTAGCGGGATGGGAATTGCGTGCGACGGATATACGAATGTTTGCGCGGCCATTGGATTGATCCCGACCTCGCTCGCGGTGTCCAACTGCTATTTCCACAGCATTTACACTTATTCAAACTGTGACATCGTTTTCTTTCAATGTACCAACAGCTACAGCGTCAATTTTGAAAGCTGCGATTTTAACGGCGATTGGGACGGAATCACGCCAGCCTATTACGGGGGCAATCCGCTTTACACGACTAATTTTAATTTGAGCTTTGTTTCCTGCAAGGTGACGTTGCACGCGTCAACGTCACAAAACCAATGGGGGGGCGGGCAATGCTTTCAAATGTACGGCAACGGCGGCTTTACGCTCGTTTCCGGGTGTTATTTGAAAGGCCGTTCCATCACCAATGGCGTCGGACATATTCAGGGCATTAGTTTTCCGCAATCTGGCCCCTCGCCAGCGGAAAGAATTGTCTGCAACGCCTGTATTTTTGATTTGCCCCCGCTGGCGGGAAACTTTGATTTAAATTTGGGTGGCCCTAGTTATTCCGGGAATGACCCGACGAATTTAATTATGAACGCTTGCGCCCGTGCGGACGGAAACCCGCTCGCCGTGAGCAATCCGCAACTAATGTATGTCGCCTACGGTATCCCGACGTTTAACGGTCTTTCGATTTGGGACGGCAACAACGACGGCCTAGGCGATTTGTTCGCTTTGAACATCGGCGGCAACAATAACGGCACCTACACCGTTTCCCAAAACTTTGACGCCACGACGTTGACCACGAGCAACGGGATCGTTCCAACTGTCACCGCGACAAACAACATCGTTCAAGCCTTCGGGCACGTCACCAATGGGATTGTGACATGGACAACTAAGCCTTGATTTATGGACGCATTTGACGATTTGACAAGCACGGCTGAGGGCAACGCTTTCGGACTCGTATCCGATCCGTCTGTGAACAGTCAAACCGCAATCGGTTTCGACGGTCAGCCTTTTACGATTGCGCCCGGCAATCCCGATGCCGCTGCTGAGTTGGCGCGGTTGAATCAGGACTTGGGCACTCCCCCGGCGGATACGTCGGCTTGGGATGCGTTCGTTGCTCAAAATCCTTCGCCAAGTGCCTCTGCAAGTCTCATTGCAGATTATTGGGAGGGGCAAGTCGGGAATCTTGCGGGCGAGCAAGTAAACAATTTGCTGGGCGGCGGTAGTGCTGTCCCTGCCGTCGGCACGCTGGCAAGTAAGGTGTCGGGTGCTGCGGGCACTTTGGTTGTTTATGCCGCAATCGCTTGCGGACTTTACATCGTTTACAGAATTGTGATGGGTGTCCTGCCCCGTGCCCGATGAAAATCCCTCTGACAATTTTAGCCGTGATTCTAGGCGCAATTCTAACCGTCTGCGGTTGGACAATGCTCACGGTAGTTGATTTGAAAACTGCGGTTTCGGGAATAACGGTCGAAATCGCGGCGGTCAAAGAGCAGTTAAAAACCATGCAACCCCAAAACATAGTAAACGAAAAATGAAAACATTGATCCTCTCCCTCTGTGCTGCCGTCCTCTGCGTCGGCTGCGTCCACGCTCAAGACTCCAATTCGCCGGGTGCAACCGCCAATTCGCCGGGTGCAACCGCCAGTTCGCCGGCCGTAAGTGCCAATGCGGCCGGCGCAAGTGCCAGTCAGCCAGGTCTGACGCCGGGTGAGGTTGCCAGCGCGGACAATACCCTCAATTCGGTTTTGTCGTTTGTGCCGCCGAAATACAAGCCGCTCGTCATAACCGTTTTTTCCGTTTTGGGCGCGTTCGCGTTGATTGGTCAATACGTCAAAGCGTTTAAGACCGGCGGGTTTTTCAATATGTTAAAATCCGTTTTCAGCCATCACGCAACGGCGGTGATTTTGCTGGCCGGTCTGTGCGTCTGCTGTTTCACTGGCTGCAAGTCTGAGCAAATAATCAACGCGGGCAGCGGCACGGGCGCAAAGCTGACGGCGAAAATTCCGATCCCAATGAGCGGCGGCACGGAAAGTCTTTTGGACGCGACTCTCAGCATTGGAGTCTACAAGGATTCAACCATTATCCAGCCGACAATGACAAACGGTGTCATAGGTGCCCCGTCTGTCGCGATTTCGCAAAGCACAATAGGCAAGGCCAATGTCACGGCGACGGCGGTTTCAACAAACGACGGCGCGGCCTTGGCTGCGGGTGGGTTTGACCAGACTTTAATTTTGACGGGGCAATCCGGGTCTTTGCAAAAGAATAACCCGCATGAGCAAACGATCACGACGGGCAAATAGCATCGTTTCAAATCCCGGAAAAAATCTATGAATCCTGAAAATGTAACCAAGATGGATGGGTTTGAACCTGTCGAAACTGATGCTGCCAATCCGCCGGTCCTAGGCGATGCCAAAGACCTGGCTTTGGATGCCAATGCGGGCGCCGTGGCTGCCGCTGCCGCTGCAAGGGCCGCTGAGGACGCTGCTGCAATCAAGGCGGCTGAGGCTGCTGCCGCTGACAGGGCCGCTGCTGAGGCCACTGCCACTGCTCAAGCTGCGCGTGACGCTGCCGCTGCCGCTGCTGCGGTCAAAGCCGCTGAGGACGCTGCCACTGCAAAGGCTGCTGCCGCGTTCGCTGAAAACGAGGCAAAGGCCGTTGCTGCTGACAAGGCCGCGTCCGAAACTGCCGGGATTGAGTTTGCCGTCTGGTCAAAATTGACCCCGGCGCAAAAGGCAAATGCCGTCCTCGTGGGCGAACACCTTAAGACGACTGAGCTTGACCCGCGCAACGTGCCGGGCTTTTGCGAGTAACTTCGTGCGTGAGTGATGCCGCGCATACTGGGGGATGCCGTCGCTGGTTTTGGTTGCCAGCGGCGGCACTTCATTTGTTGGATCGTCGGCGTGCCAATCCTCCAAGTCTAAGTGCCGTCCCCTGCCCTGCCGTGAAAGTTTTGGAAAACGAAAATCTAAAGAGGATTTTTGAGCTTGAAAAGCTGCGGGCAGAAAATGCCGCAATGCGGGCGGCTCTCGGTTGCCCGTCTGCCCCTGTGCTGCGCGTGCTGGGGCTTGTAGGCGATTGGCAGCGGGCGGGCCGTTGGCCGGTGCGCTAGGGCGCGATGAAAATTGCCGTGCCTGACAAAACGGTTTGATCCCCTTGGACGGGAACGAATCCGTAGCCGGTGTAAATCATGGTTGTTGTTTGCTGATTATTTGGAGGCGTTAGGAAAATGCCGTTTGCTCCGATTTGCCCGGCTTGGCTTTTAATTTCGTTCAAAGCTCTGTCCATGGCCATTTGATTAACCCCGCCTGTTGTGGCTGTGACAACGCCAATTTTTTCAAAGTTATTTGTGGGCGGTTCAATGTAGATTTTTACCGCTTCGACTGAAATTGCCGGGTGAATTTTGCCGGTCACTATGTGCGAGCCGGACACGCATCCGACCATGGCCAAGAGCGCGAGTAAAAAGATTTTTTTCATCGCCGCTCGTTGTAGAGTCAAAAATTCGTAAAATCAATTTAAAATTGTTGGTTTAAAATCGGCGGATATTCACAATAATCCCTTTTGTTTGTGGGCAACTTGTGATTTGCCGGTGAATAAGTCGGGAAATTCGGAAAAAAGCCTGTCAACAATTTTTATTTCGTTGATTTGTAGATGCTTACAAACATTGTGTATCATTATTAAATCATTCAAGTATCTCGTGACTTTTGACGATTTAACAATTGATGCAGATTTGTCGTCTTAAAAAACTCTCTTCCCATAGACAAGCGTTTACGCTGGTTGAAATCATGATTGTGTCGGCAATCCTTGGTCTGTTGGTTTCCATCGCAGTTCCCTATTACGTCCGGCAAACCGCCAGTACGCAGGCAAATCTCTGTATCAATACCTTGCTCAAGATTGACGATGCCGCTTGCGATTTCGCACTGGAGCAAGGCAAGAAGACCGGTGATCCGTTGAACTATCCGCAGGATCTCACGCCATATATCAAACTCAACGGTGCGAACCAGATCCCGCCGTGTCCCGCCGGCGGTAACTACACCTTGAATTCGGTCGGGGCCATACCGGCATGTTCATTGGGAAGTTCCGTGAGTCCGGTTCACATCCTGCCTTGAACAGGGTTTATTTCAATTTGTTGTAACGGCCGATCAGACGGCGGACCACGCCGCGTGGAAAAACTCTTGGGGCGAAGGCGGAAATCTTATTAATCACGCCCGGCAGGCTGATGTGGACGCCGGCGCGAAAATCCCTGTGACCAATGCGCGCCACCTCGGCGGCGGACATCTTTTTGGCCTGTGCCTGGCGGGCACGATGGCTGCGGGCGACATTGGAAAAATTCGATTCCGTCGGTCCGGGACAAAGATTCGTGACTTGGATTTTTGTTCCGCGCAATTCCTCGTGCAACGATTCGCTGAAGGACAGCACGAACGCCTTGCTCGCGTAATAAACCGCCATATGCGGGCCGGGCACAAAGCCTGCAACCGAGCCGACATTCAAAATGCCGCCACGATTACGCCGCAGCATGTCCGGCAGGAACAATCCGGTTAGTTCGACGAGCGCGGCGATGTTGACCTGGACGATCTCTAGTTGCCGCTTCAAGGGCAGTTCGGAAAACGCGCCGTGCAGACCGAATCCCGCATTGTTCACGAGCACGTCCACGCTGATTCCCCTGCCCTTTATTTCTGAAATTATTTTCTGCGGTGATTCGGGCTGCGATAGATCGGCGATGATGATTTCAACTTTGATGCCATGTTCGCGGCGCAATTCGACCGCCAGTTTTTCCAAGGCATCGCGATTGCGGGCGGTCAGGATCAGATCGCATTTTTCCGCCGCGAAACATTTCGCCAGTTCAAGCCCGATGCCGGAAGAGGCGCCGGTGACCAGGACTGTTTCGGTGTTCATTAGTAAATCAGCGGGTGCCCCAGCCGAAACGGTCGGTCAGCGGCCAGTAAACGAAGAAAGACCGGCCGATGACATACTTTTCAGGGATTGCTCCCCAGTAACGCGAATCGAGGCTGTTGCAGGTGTTGTCGCCCATAGGCAGGCAGGAATCCGGCGGGACTTGGTAAACCGTTTCCTCGTCGGGGAAAAACGGCAGATAGCCCATGTTGGACAACTGATATGTCTGTGCTTCAGTGTAGTTCAAGTGTCCGCTCCAATGGCTTTCGCGCGGTGGTTTGTCGGGATCAAACCCGTACACATTCTCAAAATGCGGCGTGCTCGCGTCGAGGCGGACGCCATTGATGCGCAAATGGCGGTCGTCGCCGATGGAAACTCTTTCTCCGGGCAGGCCGACCAGACGTTTAATGTAAAATTGGTCCGCGGGAATGTTCCACTTGCTGCGTTGTTCCTCGGGAATACCTTCGGTCTCAAAAACAATCGTATCGCCGCGCGCGGGTTTGCGGAAATTATAGCTCATCCGGTCCACAAACAGATGGTCACCCGCGCTCACACGCAAATTCACGACTTCTTCACCCTTGTGATAAACATAGCCATCACCGATATGCAAACGTCCACGGATGATGAGCGGTTCAATGTAATTATTAAGCCGGTCGTACTGGCCTTCCCCCATGTCTGGCGGAAACCAGATCGTTTGTTTCGTGTCGCCGATCCAAAGGTTTTGCCAGATGTTAAAGATTAGAATTTGAAATGGCTTGTCTACGCGAAGCGGTCCATCCGCTTGGGCGACCACATGGACATAGGAAATGCCCCCGAACCATTCCTTTACGTGCTGCCAGCCGGTTGGCATCTTGAAATTCGTATCGCCCAATAGGTTTTCTGAATTCACGCCGAACAGGGTCGGCTGCATCGACCCGGTCGGGATCTTGAACGGCTGCAGAAAAAACGTGCGGATGCCCATCGCCACCGCCAGCGCCACCAGCAGCACTTCCACATTTTCGCGCAACGAGGCGCTCGGGTACGCCGGAATGTTCTTTTCCGCGGCCGCCAGCAATTCGTCGCCGGTCGTCTTCATCTGTTCCGTGTTGCCGGCACGGATGGCGTCGTCCAACGCATCCAGCTTCCCCTGCACCGCCGTGACGGCATCCGGCTTGAGCAGGTCGGCATGGGCCGCGAGCAGACGGCGGTAATGCTTGTGCGCCGCGCACGCGTTGCGCACGGTCTGCGAAATGAACCAGCGGAGCAATGTCATATTTTCCGGCTTTTGGACACCCGGGATCGGGAAATTCTCAAAGTAAAATGAATGCGCGTCAAAATACCTTCCGCACCCGTAAAAGAAAGACAAATCCCCTGCCCTTTTGCCGGCGGAATTTAGTATAACCCGGGTGAACTGACGCGATAGAAACGTGCAGAATTGGTTCGCATATCCGTGAATTGGAATTGGCCTGACGAAATTTCCGTGGCTTCTCCCAGCCAGAGCCAGTTGGTGAATGGTACAGTCAAGTTTGTCGTGCCAAAGACGTTGAACAACGCACCGGGCAAATTGGTAAATGCGAATCTATATTCGCCATTCACCAACGGACTCATATTCGTCAATGTGATCGATGTCACATTTTGCCCCGGTAGTGTAAAGGCATAAACCTTGTTGTCGTTTGCCACATAAAAGTGACGACGCGCCATGATGCCGGTATTGAAGCGGCGCGTGCCGGTCATCAACTCATTGGCGCCGCCGCCGGTATAAATGTTCGTGCCCGTATCGCCATCGAACCCATGCAAACGATTATCGCTCTCGGAGCCGATGCCCCAGACGATGACGTTGTTGGTGCCGTCCGTGGACGTGACAAAAGGCGAGCCTCGCCCGTTTTCAGAGTTCGTCCAGACAGCGGTTACGGTCGGCGGACTGCTGGCGGTGATACGCATGGAATAGAGATTATTATTGTTGGCCAAAACCACATAGGTGCCTTTTGACGTTCGATAGGTGGCCGCCGATTGAATGATGGAACTGCTGGTCGCATGGAATTTAGCCAGTGATGCGGTGATCCCGCCCAAATTGGTGCGATTGAGCAAATAAAAGTACTGATCCTTGCCTAGCGCAACAACTAGCTGGGACGGCGTGGCTCCCGGCACATCCACAAGCAATGGACCTGAGCCGCCGATGTCGAGGTCTTGCGCATCCAATGAGGTCCAGTTGGTCGCTACCCAATAATTGGTCGTTCCACCGGGCAATACGAGGCCGGGGCTGAAATGCAAAATCGCCTCACCGCCACCCCAGATGGAGGTATTGAAAGTATTGCCCGTGGCGATGAACGGATCCACGCCGTCACTTGCCACTCCGCCGACGGCCCAAACACCGCCGCCTTCCGCCGTGGTAGCCCAAGCTGTCACATGCGATGGATTATTTATCGGCACGCTCACCACCCAGCCGTAATACGGCAGACAATCGCCGGAGCGGCCTCCGTATGGCACATAAAGGTTGGTGCCGATGACAGCGAGCGCACCCCGCTCGCCCTGGGTTTTCGGGTTGAACACGGAAGCCCCGGAAACGATGTTGGATGACACCACCACCGGCCAGCCGGAATTAACGGTTCCCGTATCAACGTTCAGCGAATAGATGAGATTGTCCGGGAGGCCTGTGACACGATTCGTAGTGACGGCATTCAGGAAGAGAGAACGCGACGGCAAGTCCACGACTGGCGTACCCGTGATACCGCATGGGGATAGATTGCCACAGGAAAAAGCCGCGGACGGTGCCGGCGGGGCCAAGTTGGTTTGCCACACGATGCTGCCGCTGGTGGCATCAAGTGCGTAAACATTATTTGATTCCGTCACGGCAATGATCACCGCCCGGCCTCGCGGGCCGCCTTCAATATAAAGCGGTTGGGCATAGGTGTTGCCGACAATGCTGCCGTCAAAATTCGTATCCCGCGCCAGACTGGCCGCACTCGCTGGCGTAAAGGCAGGATCAATGTATAGCCCGTCGCGTGAAAGATGATTGTTGTGCTGCGTGATGTTGACCTGGGCATTCGCTGGTAGAGCTTCAAACAGGACGGCAACGATGCCACCCGCCAAAATGAATGACCAGCCTGGGACCACTCTCCGCCAACTCAAGATTTGCATGATAAAAATGACCATTTAACTTCAATGCCAACAACCGACAATGGGGACACTTCCACGCAGTCATTGAATAGTCAAATTGGTTTGTTCGTTTTGGAAAAGCAAAAGCCGCTCCAGTTGCCCGGAGCGGCTTTGTGAATTCTTTAACCGGTGGCCGGCACGCTAGTGCCTTACTTCTTCTTCGCCTTGCGCTTCTCTTCGATGGCCGCCTGCGCCGCCGCGAGACGCGCGACGGGCACGCGATACGGCGAGCAGCTCACATAGGTGAGCCCGACGCGATGGCAGAACTTCACGGAGTCGGGATCGCCGCCGTGTTCGCCGCAGATGCCGAGCTTGATGCCGGGACGGGTCTTGTTGCCCCTCTCCGCCGCGATCTGGATGAGTTGACCGACGCCGGTCTGGTCGATGGACGCGAACGGATTCTTCTTCACAATCTCATTCTCGGTGTAGGCACCGAGGAACGAACCGGAGTCGTCGCGGCTCATGCCAAGGCAGGTCTGCGTGAGGTCGTTCGTGCCGAAGCTGAAGAATTCCGCCGTCTGCGCGATCTCGTCCGCCGTGAGCGCGCCCCGGGGAATTTCGATCATCGTGCCGACGCTGTAATTAATCTTGATCTTCTTTTCCTTCTGCACGAGGGCAGCGACTTCGTGAACGATGGCAACCTGCAAATCCAATTCTTTTTTGAAGCCCACGAGCGGGATCATGATTTCGGGTTTCGGTTTGAAACCTTCCTTCTGCGCGATCGCCGCAGCTTCGAGCACCGCGCGGGCCTGCATACGGGTGATTTCCGGATACTTGATGCCGAGGCGGCAGCCGCGGAAACCAAGCATGGGATTGAACTCATGCAGTTCGTGCACGCGATGGATGATCTTCTCGACGGGCACATTAAGCTTCTTGGCGAGGTCCAACTGTGCTTCCTTCGTGTTCGGCAGGAACTCGTGCAGCGGCGGATCCAGGAAACGGATCGTCGCGGGATAACCTTTCAAGGCCTTGAAGATGCCGTGGAAGTCGTCGCGCTGGTAAGGCAGCAACTTCGCGAGGGCCTCTTCACGGGACTCGAGGTTGTCGGCCAGAATCATCTCGCGCATTGCGTCGATGCGGTCGCCTTCAAAGAACATGTGTTCCGTGCGGGTCAGACCGATGCCCACCGCGCCGAACGCGATGGCCTGCGCGGTCTGCTCGGGCGTATCGGCATTGGTGCGGACGCTCAGGCGCGTGGCCTTCGAGCACCAGTTCATCAATTGCACGTAATTCTTATACTTCTCGGTCTTCTGCGCGACTTTGTCGTCGTGGAGCAAACCGGTGATGATTTCCGACGGTGCGGTTTTGATCTGGCCCGCGTAAACCAGGCCGGAGGTGCCGTCGATGGACAGGAAATCGCCTTCCTTGAAGGTCTGGCCGTCGATCGTGGTCGTCTTCTTGTCGTAATCAATGTTCACGCCGGCGGCGCCGCAGACGCAAACCTTGCCCATCTGACGGGCGACGAGTGCCGCGTGCGAGCTGACACCACCGCGCGCCGTGAGAATGCCTTCCGCCGCGATCATGCCGCGCAAGTCTTCCGGCGACGTCTCGATGCGCACGAGCAAAACTTTCTCGTTCTTCTCGGCGGCCTGCACCGCGCGATCGGCGTTGAAATAAATCTTGCCGGTGGCCGCGCCGGGACCGGCGGGCAGACCGGTCGCGATGACCTTCGCCTTCTTCACTTCGCTCAAGTCAAAAATCGGCGCGAGCAATTGTTCGAGCTGGTCGGCCGGGTTGCGGAGAATGGCCGTTTCCCAGTCGATGAGTTTTTCCTTCACCATGTCAGAGGCGAACTTCAGCGCGGCGGCGGCGGTACGTTTGCCGTTGCGCGTCTGGAGCATGAACAGCTTGCCTTCCTGCACGGTGAACTCGATATCCTGCACGTCCTTGAAATGCTTTTCCAGGGTCTTGCGGACGCTCATCAATTCCGCGTAGCTCGCCGGCATCTGCGCCTTGAGCTTGATGACAGGTTCGGGCGTGCGCACGCCGGCGACCACGTCTTCACCCTGCGCATTGATGAGAAATTCTCCATAGAATTCATTCGTGCCGTTCGCCGGATTGCGCGTGAAAGCCACGCCGGAACCGGACTTGTCGCCCGTGTTGCCGAACACCATCGCCTGCACGTTGACCGCCGTACCCCATTCGGCAGGAATATTATATTTGCGGCGATACACGATCGCGCGATCGTTCATCCAGGAACCGAACACCGCGCCGGCCGCGCCGCGCAACTGGTCCCACGGATTCGTCGGGAAATCTTTGCCCGTGCGTTCCTTGACCAGCGCCTTGAAACGCTTGACGAGCTCGGCCTGGTCTTCAGCGGTCAACTCGGAGTCAACGATGTCCTTGTGATACTTCTCGTGCTTGAATTCGTGGATGACCGTTTCAAACGGCTCATGATCTTCGTTCGCGCGCTTCTGCACGCCGATGACCACGTCGCCATACATCTGGATGAACCGGCGGTAGCAATCCCACGCGAAACGCGGATTCTTAGTCGCATTTGCCAGGGCGACCACCGACTGGTCATTGAGGCCCAGGTTCAAGATCGTATCCATCATGCCCGGCATCGAATCGCGCGCGCCGGAACGCACCGCCACGAGCAACGGCATGCCGCTGGTCGCACCGAACTTCGTGCCCATGATCTTTTCCATGTTCGCAATGCCGGCTTCCATCTGCGCCTGAAGTTCCTTCGGATAAGTCTTCTTGTGCGCGTAGAAATAAGTGCAGACCTCGGTCGTGATGGTGAAACCGGGAGGCACAGGCAGGCCGATGCGGGTCATTTCCGCGAGATTGGCGCCTTTTCCGCCGAGCAACGGTTTCATCGAACCGTCGCCATCGGCTTTTTTGTTGCCCCAGGTATAGACGTATTTGTTGGATTTAGCTTTGGCCATATAAAATCGAATCAGTTAGTCAGATATTGCATGAAAACGAGCAGTGAAAATACCAGACGAGCAAACGGAGTCAATGAATCATCCGCCAAATGACAAGTAGTATTGCAGCTTTGCCAAAAAACAGATTCCTCAATACGGGAGCAAGGGGGAATCCTCCTCATCCTCGTCGTCGTCCTCGACTCTGGATCAGGTTTGATTTCGTCGGATTTGGTCGGATTCAGCCTGATTCGCCCCAATTTTGGCAGGGAGTAAATCCAACTAAATCCAGTTATTTTTAATTTTAGCCAAGTTAGTTTTATCGCCACACAAATCCGTCGCCGAGGGATTTCACGGCGGTGTCAAGATTCTGCAGGTAATCATCGGCGCGTTCGGGGGGCACGCTGTCGGCCAGCGATTGGTATTCATATTGCAGGATGAGTTTGTTGCCGGAGCGTTCGCTTTGCTTGTGGAAATAAAAAGCGGGATCATTCACCGTCTTGTTTTCGAGGTGCAAATCCCAGTCTATGGGCACGGTTATTTCCGTGTGCAAAATCTGATGCTCGGGAAACCCAATGGCCAGCGGCTGTTTGCGTTGGGTGTCCGCCGGTTTCTTGAGATAGTTTGCCAGCGCGGAGGGATAGAAATCACAGCGATACCGGCCATCGCGATCCGATTTTACCCAGGCTTCGCCAACGGTGTAATGTTCCGTGATCTGGAAATGGTTCTGCGCCTCGTCGTCGCTGATCTCCAGCGGCGACGCGATTTCGGTGCCCGGATAAGCCTCGGAGTAATAATGCAGGTAGGTCCGCTCCAGTTCGCTGCGCTTGGTGGTGGCGAACAACCCGCGAAGTTCATCCGCATCCCGGCCTTCGGCGAGCGTAACCACATTCAGATCGGTCGTCCCCTTTCGTTTGCCGAGGTCAAAATATTCCGTCGTCGTGGTCAGCGGCTGGCCCTGTCCCGGTTGGATCGGCGCCAGGGCGGTGGTTCGGGGCGTAATGACCAGTCCCCATCCGTACGCGGACAAAAAATGCGCGTCCAGGGCTCCGCGCTGGTAACCGGCCGTTGGATCAAGCCACCAGTTCCGGCCGTTGAGACAGACCACCGCGATGCAATGATCGAACAAATTTGCCGACGGCAGGCAGTCCGCAATCGTCTGTCGCATCTGCGTGTTCACCAGCACCGGATACGCCTCGATGCCCATGGCGTGCAGCAGCGTGACGAACAACAGCGACTTGTCCTTGCAGTCGCCAAAACGGCGCGCGGCCACGGTTGCCGGGTCCGTGGGTCGCTCGGCGCTTTCGCCGATTTCCACGCCAAAGTACCGCACTTCGTCCTGCACAAAGCGCAGGGCCGCCAGCACCTGTTGCTCCCGATCAGGCAATTGTTGCCA
>Ga0210388_10000210_pt1 | contig 55393 bp, 44 predicted proteins | sample IncBWC19OmetaG_FD_155485 | JGI IMG/M metagenome (GOLD analysis project Ga0210388, IMG submission 155485) | Forest soil microbial communities from Barre Woods Harvard Forest LTER site, Petersham, Massachusetts, United States - Inc-BW-C-19-O ... | reverse complement strand
AGCCATATACGCCCAAGACCAACGGCAAGGCCGAACGCTTCATCCAGACCGCGCTCAGGGAATGGGCTTACGCTCAAGCCTATCCCACGTCAGATCGGCGCGCAGAAGAATTGCCGATCTGGCTACATCAATACAACTGGCATCGGCCCCACGGTGGGATAAGATCTCAAACGCCCATCAGCAGACTCGGTCTAACCGAGGACAACCTCCTGAGGCTCCACATCTAGAGCATTGATTTAACCAGATTTCCTGGCGTCGGCGATGCGTTTCAGTCGTTTTTCGCCCAGGGATCGATGCGTGAGGCCGGCAACGCCCGGCGCCGCATCCGCTCAGTAAAAGTCTTCCAGGAACGCGCGAACCTGTGGTCTCGATCGCGCGATCTCGGCGGCAACCTTGGGCGCGCTCGGGACGATCGTGATGGTCCAGCGCTGCGGAACACTCGACTTCCATTGCAGCACCGAGCGAACGTGACCCGTCACCGTCGACCCGGCGGAACGCACGGTCGCGGTTCGGCCGTTGAATTGCGCGATACGAAAGCGACGGACTTCCTTCTGGTCGGTCGTTTCGAAGGTAAACATGAAGCTCTCCTTTGCTCATGTTACTATCGCGGTTTATTGTTAGCCGGACGTGAAAATATTCAACCGTAGAAGTACTGCCGGAATCCTCCCGGGTGCCGCGTCGTGAGGTTGCGCCGTAGCCGCGAGCGATCGCGCCGTTTCGGACTGGAAGCGGCAGCGTCGGAATTTTCGGCCGACGACGATTTACCCAACCGATCCCGGAAATACCGCTTCCATCTTGGTCTTCAGCGTCGCGGCGTTGAACGGCTTGACGATGTAGTTGCTGACGCCGGCCTTCTTTGCGGCGATGACGTTTTCGGTCTTCGATTCCGCGGTGATCATGATGAAGGGGGTTTGCGAAAGTTCGGGGCTGGCGCGGACTTCGCGGAGCAGATCGTATCCGGTCATCGGCTCCATGTTCCAGTCGGAAATCACCAGGCCGTATTTCTTGCCCTGCATCTTGGCGAGCGCGGCCGAACCGTCGCTGGCATCGTCGACGTTCTCGAAGCCGATCTGCTTGAGCAGGTTGCGGATGATACGGATCATGGTGTTGTAGTCATCGACTACCAGGATCGGCATCGACAAATCGAAAGCCATGTCTTTCTCCGCGTTCACGTTGCCGAACACGGGCGGGACATTCATGGCGTGCGAAGTCTACTCGACGCGTTCCGAACATGCGCTCGTCAGCATCGTGACGATTATCAGGGCGCATTGAACAGCGCGTTAATTCCCGGCCGAAAAACCGGGCGAAGCCGCGCCGGCAGGCAGTAGTTATACGGTGAGAGGTTGCAACGCAGCGGCGATCTGTCCTGAACGATCATGCGCGCCGCGCGCTCACGACAGGCAGCGCGGCCGCAGCAACCTGTCGCATTGCGCCTTGACGGTTGCGTAGCATTCGCACGCGGTCTTGCCGAGGCCGTCGAGATTGGTGATCTCGATATGCCCGCGGCTGTAGTGGATGACATCGGCCTGCTGCAGCGTGTTGGCCACCAGCGATACGCTATTGCGCCGCGCGCCGATCATCTGCGCCATCGATTCCTGCGTCAAAACCAGCTTGCCGCCGCCGGAAAGATCGTGCGTCTGCAACAGGCATCGCGCCAGCCGGGATTCCACCGTGTGGGAGGCGTTGCATCCGGCGGTCTGCTGGACCTGCGCATAGACCGCAAGCCCGTGCCGAACCAGCGCCGTTCGAAATGTCGGGCTCTGGTCGGCCGCGGCGCGAAGCTGATCGAGGTCGAGCGTGGAGGCAATGCCGGGCACCAGCACCACCGCGCTGTTCAGCGCGGTCGAATCGCCCAGCGCGGAGAACGAACCGAACACGCTGTCGGAGCCGATCATGGCGATCTGAACGTGTTCTCCCTTTGCGAGCTTTATGACGAGGGAGATCACGCCCCGGTGCGGCAGGTAGGCGCGCCTGAGCGGTTCTCCCACTTCGACCAGGATGTTTTCCGAAACCAGATCGACGGTTCGCAAATGCGGGCGAATCAACTCGAAATCATCCGCGGCGAGCGCTGCCAAAAATCCGTTGGGAGAACGAGGAACTGAGTCCAAACGAACCTCCTTCCTCAAGGAAGTACAACCGGTCTCCGGTGCCGCCCGACGGCTATGCACGGTAGCAGACGTAGAGGATGAGCCGTACAGGCATCGTTGGCAAGAAAAAATGGCAATCCTGCCGCCTGGTTCTTGCCGATATGCGCGCTATCGTGCAGATGAGTCGCAGGCGGGTCAAAGCGGCACGTTCAGCAGTCGCCGATGGTGCGCGTTGACGGCGTCATAGCACTCGCAAGCCGTCGCTCTCAAACCGTCCGCGTCGACAATATCGATGTGCCCGCGGCTGTAGCTGATGATGCCGGCCTGCTGCAGTGCGTGAGCGACAATCGAGATCGCGTTGCGCTGCACGCCGATCATCTGGGCGAGAAACTCCTGGGTCAGCGGCAAGGGCTTGCCGTCGGACAGATCGCGCGCCCGGAGCAGCCAGCGCGCCAGCCGCGCTTCGACCGAGTGCGATGCGTTGCACGCGGCGGATTGCTGGGCCAGCGCGAACAGCGCCTGTTCGTGTCGCGCCAGCGCCGTTCGAAAGGCGACGCTTCGATCGGCGAGCGCGCGAAAATCCGCGACGTCGAGGATTGCCGCGGTGCCCGGCAGGACGACGACCGCCGACGTCAATGAGATGCCGCCACCCAGCGCGGCCGAGGCGCCGAACACGCTGTCGTGGCCCACCGTTGCCACCTCAACCGATTGCCCTTCCGAAAGGTGAACCATCATCGAGATCGCCCCGCTCTGCGGCAGATAGACGTGCGTCAGCGGGTTGCCGGCCTCGACCAGCACGGCTTCCTTGACCAGTTCGACCAATTCGAGACGCGGGCGCAACGCCTCAAGCTCTGCCGTGGGCAGTGCTTGCAACAGACGATTGGGTGAAGGCTGGATCAAAGGCATCAGCTCTCCTGCCGCAAAGGCGGGAGCTCAATCTCTCGTCACCTGCATCGTGGCTCATCCGAGTGAAAGATAGCTCGTCCATTCCATTGCGCAAGGCGCCAGTTGCATAACAGCCATCATACACGTTCGGGATGACTCTTATTCACGATGAAGGGCAGACAGACCGGCCCATTTACGGCGGAAATAAGAATGGCGCGCTGATTCGCGGCGACGAAAATCGCAATGCAATCAAATACGGGATCGCCGGGCGCGTAAGACCACGGCAGGAGAAGCCGTAATGCGCCGCATTTTGGTTGTGGGTGACGATCCGCATATCTGCCTCGCCATTCGCGCTTGGCTCAAGCGGTATGGTTTTAGGGTCTCGATCGCCGATGGTGGCGTCAACGGTCTCGCCGCGCTGGACAATGCGGCGTTCGGGGGTTGCCGGACTGTCGAAACCAAGCGTTCAGCCTCGGGGGGACCACATGTCGCGCGTTCTCGTCGTTGACGACGATCCGATGGTTTGCATGGCCATCCAAATCTATCTCGAACGGCACTATTTCCAGGTGACGATCGCCGATGGCGGAGAAGCCGGGCTTCGGGCGCTCGAAGGCACGCCCTTCGATCTGATGATCGTCGATATCTTCATGCCGCATATGCGCGGCTTCGAATCGATCAGGATCTTTCACGAGCGTGCGCCGACCATTCCGCTGATCGCGATGTCCGGCTACGCATTTGCGAATCTTGATTCGCCGGCACCCGATTTCCTCAGGATGGCCCTTGAACTCGGCGCATCGCGCTGTCTGCGCAAGCCGTTCACCCCGGTCGCACTGCTGACGGTGATCAACGAATGCCTGTCGGAGGCACAATCGCGTTTTTCGGGCGTCGCTCGGCTCAGATGACATGCCCCGACCATTTTGAGGCCGAGTAACGAGTAAGACGACGACGGGAATTTCCGGACATGCTGGATGCCGTTCGCCTTTCGTCCAATACAGGAGGCCGAACGGTGCCGGTCCCCGCCAATTTGCTTCCGGGTAGTTCTACGGAGCTTTAATTTAACGAATGGGTAGCAGGGACAGCACAGGGTGGTGCATCGCCGACTGAAACGTTATCCGGGCGGACGCGCATTTGAGTTCGCTGCCGATCATCGTGCTGTCCTCGATGGTGTCGCCGGCGGCGGCGCGGCTGAGACGATGGTCGGTCTGACCGACGTCTTCAGGCCTATCCTGAACGGCGCGGCCTGTATCGGCCAAACGTCGGCCGCGCGGCGCCCGCGGCAGTGCCGAAGGTTGCGGCGATGGCGGAGTTTTGAGCGATGTCGGAAGCCGTCGGGGGAACCGAGCGCGTCACCTTCAGCCGTGGATACGGCGTCTGCATCATGGGCATTGACGGCACTTGGCGCCGCGATTGCCAGCTCAACGCGATATCGGACAATGACGCCATCCTGACCGTCGAGGGTTCGATTCAGGGCCTCAATCTCAAGGAATTCTTTCTGCTGCTGTCGTCGACCGGCCTGGCCTATCGCCGCTGCGAACTCGTACGCGTCAACGGCACCGAGATCGATGTCTCGTTCCTGAAGGGCAAGAACAAGAAAAAGCGCCCGGGCGCCGCGGCGGGCCAGGATTCCATGATCGGCACGTGAGCGGTCCACCGCGTCGCCCGCAGACCTGTGCGCGATCGCCAGAGCATGACCTCAGGCGCGACCGAACGAACCAGCCGCCCGGCGCGCGCGTTTCGCTGTCTTCCGGCCGCCCGGCGGCGGCGCGGCAGCGTCCTGCAACAGCTGAAGGGCAATGCCGAGACTGGCGTTACATGTGTCCAATGCCGCATTGGCCCGGATGTAGCGCGGCGTGATGTCGTCCAGCACGACCACATTGCCGGCGATTTCGTCGTTGCCGGGCAGAAGTTCACCGGCGATCGCCGTCTTGATCAGATTCAAGCTCGCCCGGACGTGCCCGATCAGGGATTCGAGATCGGAGACGATCGAGCGATAGCTGTCGTCACCGTCGCCGGGTTGGACCTTGCCGCCGTCGCCTGCGGTCTGCTGCATGGAAGCTCTCCTTCGGCGCCGTTTTTATGCCCCCGGTGCTACTTGTGCGTTAAGTCACCGTCCCGTACAAATACGGATCGGGGCGAGTCTTGCGATAGGTCAATATCGCGGGTTTGAATGTGCGTCATTCTGTCGATGGACGATGCCACATGACTGATGAACCGATTCCCCGCGGCGAGATCTTCGTGGTCGACGACGATCCTGCCGTTCGCGAAACCCTCTCGGTGGTGTTGTCCGCGGGAGGCTACCAGGTGATCTGCTTCGCCGACGGCTCGGCGTTGCTCGCGGTGGCGCGAAGCCGGACGCCGGCCTGCATCCTGCTCGACGTGCACATTCCCGGCAAATCCGGTCTCGATATACTGCGGGAGCTGCATGGCGAGGATTATCCCGCGCCGATCTTCATCATCTCCGGACAGGGCGATATCGCCATGGCGGTCTCCGCCATCAAGAACGGCGCGCTCGACTTCATCGAGAAACCGTTTCGGGGCAGCGAAATCGTGGCCCGGCTCGACGAGGCGATCGGCGCCTATGCGCGACGTCAGAAGCAGAACTCCGCATCGAACGTCGCCTCGCTGCATTTTCCCGGCCGCGAGCCGCTGACGCGGCGCGAACGCGAGGTTCTGGAGCAGTTTACCTCCGGCGCCTCCAACAAGGAGGCGGGCCGCCGGCTCGGCATCAGCCCGCGCACCATCGAGGATCATCGCGCCAACATCATGAAGAAGCTCGGCGCACGCAATGCCGCCGACCTGATCCGGATCGTGATGACCGCCGCGCGCGCGTCCTAGCCATCACTCCACTCGTCATGCCCGGGCTCGTCCCGGGCATCCAGGTCTTCGCTGAACTCGAGCAACAGCGACGTGGATGGCCGGGACAAGCCCGGCCATGACGGAGAAAATGAAGCTGCTGGAAATTTACCCCGCCAGTGCCCTGCGGATCATGGTGGCCATGTCCGACTTGCGATAGGGCTTGGCGAGCAGCATCACGCCGGAATCGAGCCGGCCGTGATGGATGATGGCATTCTCGGTGTAGCCCGAGGTGAACAGCACCTTCAGGTCCGGCTTGTGCTTTTCCAGATCGTTGGCGAGCTGGCGGCCGTTGGTGCCCGGCATGATGACGTCGGTGAACAGCAGGTCGAACGTGTGGCCGGCTTCGACCAGCGCCAGCGCATCGGCCGCGTTCGCCGCATCCAGCGTGACATAGCCCAGCGAATGCAGCTGCGTCAGCACATAATCGCGCACCAGTCTGTCGTCCTCGACGACGAGGATGGTTTCGCGGCCGCCTTCGAGGGCCGGCGCGCCGGGGGCGTCCGTGGCCGTCAGGGCTCCGGTGCCGGGCGGCAGATACATCTTGATCGTGGTGCCGTGGCCTTCCTCGCTGTAGATCTTGATGTGCCCCGCCGATTGCTTGACGAAACCATAGACCATGCTCAAGCCGAGGCCGGTGCCCTTGCCGGGACCCTTCGAGGTGAAGAACGGATCGAACACCCTGTCGAGGATGGCCGCCGGAATTCCGGTGCCGGTGTCGCTCACCGCGATCAGGGCGTAGCGGCCGGGGCGCACGTCGCCATGCAGGCTGGCGTAGTTTTCGTCGAGGAAGGCCGAGCCGGTTTCGAGGATCAGCTTGCCGCCGTTCGGCATCGCGTCGCGGGCGTTGAGCGAGAGATTGAGGATGGCGGTCGTGAGCTGATTGGGATCGACGGTGGCGAAGCAGACCTCGTCCTGGAAAACCGATTCGATCTCGATCTGCTCGCCCAGCGTCGGCCGCAGCAGCTTCGACGTGTCGATGATCAGCGTGTTGATGTCGGTCTCGCGCGGTTGCAGCGGCTGCTTGCGGGCAAAGGCGAGCAGGTGCTGGGTCAGATCGGCGCCGCGGGCCGCCGCCTCGTCGATCATCTTGGTGATGGCCGCAAGCTGCGGGTCCCTGGCAACCGCCTCGGCGACGATCTCGATGGTTCCGGTGATCACGGTGAGGATATTGTTGAAATCATGGGCGATGCCGCCGGTGAGCTGGCCGACGGCTTCCATCTTTTCAGCCTGCCGGATCCGGTCCTCGGCGGCGATCTTGTCGGTCAGATCGCGCAGGAATCCGTTGAACACCATCCCCTCGCGGCGCCGCAGCGCGGTGATGCTCAGTTCGGCCCTGAACTCCTTGCCGTCGCGCCGCAGCGCCATGATTTCACGGCGGCGTCCGATGACCTCACTTTGCCCGGACTTCATCAGGCGCCCGCGGGCCGCCCTGAGTTCTTCGCGGTCGACTTCGGCGACGATCAGTTCGAGGAATCTCTTGCCCAGCGCCTCCTCGCGGGTCCATCCGAAGATATTTTCCGCCTGCGAATTCCAGTTCAGGATGTTGCCGCGCTCGTCGATCTGGACGAAGGCGTCGAGCGCGGTATCGATGATGCCGCGCGCCATCTGTTCGCTCTCGCGCAAGGTTTCCTGCGCCAGCCTGCTTTCGGTCATGTCGCGGCCGACGAAGAAATGCCGCCGGACCGGCTCCGACCAGGTGCCCATCCACGACAGCGTCACGATCCGCCCGTTTTTGTGGACGTAGCTCGCATCGAAGTTTCGCGTCTGCTTTCCGCGCCGCGCCGCGCGCATTTGCTCCCTGGTATTGTCGAGATCATCGCCGTGGATGAAGTCGATCGCGCTGTGACCGACCATTTCCTCCGGCAAATATCCCAGCACGGCTTCCGAGCTCGGGCTCACCTGAACCAGAATTCCCTGCGGATCGGTGACCAGAATCAGGTCTTGGGAGGTATCGAAGATGCGGCGGCGCTCCTCGATCTGCTGGCGCAGCGCGTGCTGGGTTCGCCGGCTTTCCGTGATGTCGCGGGCGGTCTTCGAGGCGCCGATGATCGCCCCCGACGCGTTCTTGATCGGAGAGACGCTGAGTGAAACCTCGACCGGACGGCCGTCCTTGCGCAGGCGCTCGGTCTCGTATTGCTCGATGGTTTCGCCCCAGCCGATCCGGCGCATGATGTCGTGCACCTCCGCCATCCGCGGCGGCGGCACGATCAGTTCGATGTTGTTGCCGACCGCCTCGGCGGCGGTGTACCCGAACAGGCGCTCGGCGGCCGGATTCCACCCCGTGATGGTGCCGTCGAGCGACTTGGTGATGATGGCGTCGTTGGAGGATTCGACGGCGGCGCTGAACAGCCGTTCCCGCGCCGCGTAATGGTCGCGCGCGGCTTCGGTGCGGCGGTGTTCCTCGACCTCGCGTTGCAGCGCGTCGGTCTTGGCGTTGGCCTCGTCCAGCACCCGCGAAAACGCCCGCGCCAGCACCCCGGTCTCGCCGGCGGCATCGACCGGAATGGCGACGGAAGCGTCCTTGCCGATTCGTTCGACCGCCGCCGTCAACCGGCTGATCGGTCGGGTCAGGGAGCTGGCGATGAACACCGCCAGCGCGGCCGCGCTCAACACCGCGATCAATCCGACCAGCAGCGAACTGTTCTGGATCGCGGCCGCCGGCGCCATGAACACCGCATTCGGGATGGTTTCGATGACCCCGACCCATCGCTCGCCGGCCAGAATGGCGGGAGCGATCGCGGCTCCGCCGCGCCTGCCTGCCTGGTCCGGCACGATGGCCGCGACGCCCTCCATCGACCCTCGCGCTGCCACGAGCGAGGGAAAGTCGTGCGTCCAGTCGGTCGGCGCGCCCAGTTGCGAGCCGAACTCGCGGCTGCCATCGGGATTGACGAGATAGTCGCCCTGGCTGTCGACGACGTAGATGCTTTCGCCCGGCCGTACCGATGACCGGATGCGGCCGAACGCAGGCCGCATGTCGATATTGACGATGACGACGCCGTATGGCTTGCCGTCCGGCGCGAACATCGGCGCTGCGACCCGCAACACCGGTGCGTGAGGTGTCCCGACGACGCCGTTGTCGCCGGCCAGGTTGAGCGGCGAGACATAGACTTCGTTCGGCCGCAGCTTGATCGCTTCCTGGAAATAGGCGCGCTCGCCTTTTCGCTTCAGTTCGGCGTCGGGAACGACGCGCACCGCGCCGTTCGGGCCCGACCGGTCGACGCGGACGAGTTCGCGCCCACCGTCCTCGGCCCCGATGAAGCGGAACATCGAATAGGCCGGCTTGGCGCCGAGATCGGCGACCAGACGCGTCTCCAGGCGCTCGCGCCAGGCCGCTTCGGAGAGGTGATCGACCGGATCGATCCCGCCATTGAAATGCGCCAGCATCATGCCATGCGCGGCGGCGTGGGAGGGGAACGTCGAGACGTCGGACCGCGCGCCACGCACGTAGGATTGCAGATCCGCGGCGACCAGCCGCGAATGGGTCTCGATGCGATCGAGCACGCGCGGCAGCAGCGTCCGTTCCAGGCTGCGGTAGCTCAGCCATCCGACCGCGGTGACCGCGATCGCGACCAGCAGGATCATCGCGCCGGCTAATCGGGTTGCAAGCGTCATCGTCGGCTTTGCGTCGCTCTGGTTTCGATCTGACAGCGATCCGGACAGAACGGACGAGGTTCCCGTCATCACGGGCCGGAAGCGATGGTGCGCGCCGGCGCCGCCGACGATGATGAGCGCTTTACGGCGTCCAGACAACCCGTCACGGTGGCTAGCAGGGCGGCGGCCTTGAAGGGCTTTTGCAGGCTGCAGACGGCGCCAAGCTTGGTCGCCATGGTCAGGAAATCCGGACCCAGCGCCGGATCCCGATCGATCGGCCGGCCGGACATCACGATGATCGGGATCAGCGGCTGCTGCTGATGAATCAGCCGCATGGCCTCGAGCCCGTCCATTCCCGGCATGAAGATGTCGAGAAACAGCAGATCGAATTCGCCGGCCTCGAAGATCGCGAGCCCCTTGCGGCCGTCGCCGGCGACGACCACGCTGTGACCGGCCCGTTCCAGCAGCAGGCGGATCGTGGCCTGCACCGCGCTGTCATCGTCGACGACTAGGATTTTTGCCACGGCGCTCCTTCGCGCGATTGCAGTCGATGTTTGGTTGTGAATCCGTTGTCGCTATCGCGCAAGCGTTTCTTCGGCAACGTATTGGCGTTGTCGTAGAAAAATGCGCTTGTTCGATGCGCGCTTATGCACGCTAGGGGGCAGACGGCGATTTCGACGCCGCGCCGGCCGAATGATTCGTCGCCTCAGTGCGATGAAGATCACCTGGATGTCCGGCCGCGTTTCAAGGGTGGCAAACATCCCTCGATGCGACCCGGCCGGCGGGCGGTCGGAACAAAAAGCGGCTTGCCGAACATGCGCGGCCTGTGAGATGACCGTTGCCGGTCTCGAACAGGTGCACCAATGACAACGAGGAAAACTCCGGAAACGCTGCGCAGCGCGCGCTGGTTCGCGCCCGACGATCTCAGGGCCTTCGGCCATCGCTCGCGCGCCATGCAGATGGGCTATGCGCCGGAGGAGTGGAAGGGCCGCCCTGTGATTGCGATCCTCAACACCTGGTCGGACGCGCAACCCTGCCACATGCATTTCAAATCCCGCGTCGACGACGTCAAGCGCGGCATCCTGATGGCCGGCGGCTTTCCGATGGAATTGCCGGCGCTGTCGCTGTCGGAATCCTTCCTGAAGCCGACCACCATGCTGTACCGCAATTTGCTGGCGATGGACGCCGAGGAATTGCTGCGCGGCCACCCCGTCGACGGAGTGGTGCTGATGGGCGGCTGCGACAAGACCACCCCGGCGCTGCTGTTGGGCGCCACCAGCATGAACATCCCCGCGATCTATCTGCCCGCCGGCCCGATGCTGCGCGGCAACTGGAAGGGCAAGACGCTGGGCTCGGGGTCGGACGCCTGGAAATACTGGGACGAGCGGCGTGCGGGTAAAATCTCCGACAAGGATTGGGTCGACGTCGAGGCCGGCATTGCCCGCAGCTACGGCACCTGCATGACCATGGGCACGGCCTCGACCATGACCGCGATCGCCGAATCGATCGGCATGACGCTGCCCGGCGCGTCCTCGATTCCCGCGGCCGATGCCGGCCATATCCGCATGGCCAGCGAATGCGGCCGCCGCGTCGTCGAGATGGTGTGGGAGGATTTGACGCCGAAACGGATCCAGACCCGAAAAGCCTTCGAGAACGCGATTACGGTCGCGATGGCGATGGGCTGCTCGACCAACGCGATCATTCACCTGATCGCGCAGGCGCGCCGCGCCGGCCAAGACATCGGGCTCGACGATTTCGAGACGGCGAGCCGCAAGGTACCCGTCATCGCCAATGTCCGGCCGAGCGGCGACAAATATCTGATGGAGGATTTTTTCTACGCCGGTGGCTTGCCCGGCCTGATGAGCCGCATCAGGGATCATCTGCATCTCGACGTCATGACCGTGACCGGCAAGACGCTCGGCGAAAATATCGCGGACGCTGAAGTTTACAATGACGACGTGATCCGGGCCGTGGCGAATCCGATCTATGCCGAAGGCGCGCTCGCCGTGCTGAAGGGCAATCTCGCGCCCGACGGCTGCGTAATAAAACCTTCGGCCTGCGAGCCGCGTTTTTTGAAACATACCGGGCCGGCGCTGGTGTTCGACGATTACCCTGCGATGAAGAAGGCGATCGACGATCCCGATCTCGACGTTACCGCCGATCACGTGCTGATCCTGCGCAATGCGGGGCCGCAGGGCGGGCCGGGCATGCCGGAATGGGGCATGCTGCCGATCCCGACCAAGCTGGTCAAACAGGGCGTGCGCGACATGGTGCGGCTGTCGGATGCGCGGATGAGCGGCACCAGCTACGGCGCCTGCATCCTGCACGTCTCGCCGGAATCATTTGTCGGCGGGCCGCTGGCGCTGGTGCGGAACGGCGACAACATCACGCTCGACGTCGGCGCGCGCACCATCAATCTCGACGTGCCGGAGGCGGAGCTCGCAAAACGCCGCGCCGAATGGAAACAGCCGGAGACGCGCTTCGAACGCGGCTACGGCTGGATGTTCACAAAGCACATCCGGCAGGCCAACGAGGGCTGCGATTTCGATTTCCTGGAGACGTCGTTCGGCAAGCCGGTCGGCGAGCCGTCGATTTATTAGTTCACCCGTCGTTCCGGGGCGCGAAGCGAACCCGGAACCTCGAGATTCCCCGATGCGCAATTGCGCATCTGAGGTTCGATGCTTCGCATCGCCCCGGAATGACAAGGATAGAGAACACAAATGTCAAAACTTACCGACGCCACCCGCGCGAAACTCAAGGCCGTTTCCACCGCCACGGTCGCGACCGCCCTGTTCAAGCGCGGCTTTCGCATCCAGATGATCCAGGACGTGCATCCGCTGAGTGCGGATCAGCCCACGCTGGTCGGCGAGGCTTTTACCTTGCGCTACATGCCGGCGCGGGAAGATCTCAACAAGCTCGAGGTGTTTCGCGACCGTGCCCATCCGCAGCGCAAGGCCATTGAAGACTGCCCGCCCGGCGCGGTGCTGGTGATGGACAGCCGCAAGGACGCCCGCGCCGCGTCAGCCGGCGCGATCCTGGTGACGCGGCTGATGCAGCGTGGCGCAGCCGGAATCGTCACCGACGGCGGCTTTCGCGATTCCGCCGAAATCGCAAAAACAGGCTTTCCCGCCTACCACCATCGCCCCAGCGCGCCGACCAACCTGACGCTGCACCAGGCGATCGAGATCAACGTCCCGATCGGCTGCGGCGACGCGCCGGTGTTTCCCGGCGATATCATCCTCGGCGATAGCGACGGCGTGATCGTCATCCCCGCGCATCTCGCGGACGAGATCGCCAATGAAGCGTTCGAGATGACCGCGTTCGAGGATTTCGTCACCGAGGAAGTGCGCAAGGGCCGCGGCATCTTCGGGCTCTATCCGGCGACGGACGAGCAGACGCTGGTTGATTTCGCGGCGTGGCGGAAGAAGACGGGAAGATGAGTCTTCACCTCGCCCCGCTTGCGGGGAGAGGTCGAAATTCGCGAGGGCGAATTTCGGGTGAGGGGGACTCTCAGCGAGTCGAGCAGTTGAGAGAGCCCCTCACCCCAACCCTCTCCCCGCGAAGAGCGGGGCGAGGGGGCAGAGCGGCGCAAGCCGGGAGATTCACACCTCGCTCTTCTCCGCCATCCCCACCGCCCATAGCGCGAAAGCATAGGCGATCGCGACTTCGTCGAGCCGGTGGAAGCGGCCCGAGGCGCCGCCATGGCCGGCGCCCATGTTGGTGCGTAACAGCACCGGGCCGCCGCCCGTGATCGTCGCGCGCAGCCGCGCGATCCATTTGGCGGGCTCCCAATAGGTGACGCGCGGATCGGTCAGGCCGCCCATTGCCAGAATTGCGGGGTAATCTTTCGCCTCGACATTGTCATAGGGCGAGTACGATAAAATGGTGCGGAAATCCTTTTCGCTCTCGATCGGGTTGCCCCATTCCGGCCATTCCGGCGGCGTCAGCGGCAGCGTGTCGTCGAGCATGGTGTTGAGCACGTCGACGAACGGCACTTCGGCGACGATGCCGGCGAATAATTCGCCGTCGCGGTTGGCGACCGCCCCCATCAGCATGCCGCCGGCGCTGCCGCCATGGCCGACGATGCGCTTTTCACCGGTATATTTTGTCTCGATCAAGGCCCGCGCGCACGCGGCGAAATCCGCAAAGCTGTTGGTCTTCTTGTCGCGCTTGCCGTCGAGATACCAGCTCCAGCCCTTGTCGGTGCCGCCGCGGATATGCGCGATGGCATAGACAAAACCGCGGTCGACCAGCGACAGCCGATTGGTGTTGAAGGAGGCCGGCATCGCCATGCCGTAGGAGCCGTAGCCGTACAGCAACAGCGGCGCGGCGCCGTCGCGCACGAGATCTTTGCGATGCAGGATCGACACCGGCACCTCGGCGCCGTCGTATGAAGTGGCCATGATGCGGGTGGTGACGTAGTCGGCGGGGTTGTGACCCGAGGGAATCTCCTGCCGCTTGCGCAACACCCGTGTCCGCTTCGCCATGTCGTAGTCCCAGACTTCCGAGGGAGTCGTCATCGACGAATAGGAGAAGCGCAGGTTGGTGGTGTCGAACTCGTAGCCGCTCATGGTGTCGAGCGAATACGCCGCCTCGTCGAAGGCGATGGCGTGCTCCTCACCGGTTGCGAGATCGCGGATCACGATCGCAGGCAGCGCATTGGCGCGCTCCAGCCGCACCATGTGGCCTGCGTAAAGCTCCACATCGATGATATAGACGCCCTCGCGATGCGGGATCAGGTCGCGCCAGGTGGTGCGCGCCGGAAAGATCAGGGCGGCGACGACGATCTTGAAATCAATGGCGCCGTCGGCATTGGTGAGAATGAACAGCTTGTCACCGCGATCGGCGACCGAATACTGCACGCCCTTCTCGCGCGCCGCAATCAGGCGCGGCGGATAGTCGGGATTGGCAAGATCAATCAGGCGCTGCTCGGAGGTCTCGTGGTCGCCGCCCGCGATCACGCAGAAACGGCCGCTCGAGCTTTCATGCAGATGGGTGAACCAGCCGGAATCCTGCTCCTCATAAACAAGAATATCGTCGACCTGCTTTGTGCCGAGCCGATGTCGCCAGACCTGCATCGGGCGATGATTGTCGTCGAGCTTGACGTAAAAGAAGCTTTTGGCGTCCTTGCTCCACACCACGGCGCCGTCGGTCTCCTCCACGCGGTCGTCGAGGTCTTTCCCGGTGGCCCAGTCGCGCACGCGAATCGTAAAATATTCCGAGCCCTTGATATCGGCGCTCCAGGCCTCGAGCCTGTGGTCCGGCGAATGCCGGGCGCCGCCGAATCTGAAATAATCGCAGGTCGAGGCGATTGCATCGCCATCGAGCACGATCTCGACGTCGCCGCCATTGCGCGGCATGCGGCCGAATTGTTCGTGCTGGCCGCCCTCGCGGAACTTGCGCAAGTAGGCGTAATCGCCGTCCGGCGAGGGCACGCTGGAATCGTCTTCCTTGATCCGGCCGCGCATTTCCGCAACCAGCGTCTTCTGCAACGACGCGGTGTGGCCGAGCAGGCCCTCGGTGTAGCCGTTTTCGGCTTCGAGATAGAGGCGGATATCCGCATCGAGCACCGATGGATCGTGCAGCACCTCCTGCCAGTTGTCATCCTTGAGCCACGCATAATCGTCGGTGACGGTGATGCCGTGCCGGGTAAACGGATGCGGCCGCCGCGGCGCCACCGGCGGGATCGGGGAACTCTTTTGTCTTATGGCTCGGGTCACTTCGTCCTCATTTCCAGTGGGCAGGGCTACCGACCCCAGCCTATATCGGTTCGATTTTGTGGATTGCCACCACTGCACCAGCGCGACAGCCGTCATTGCGAGCCAACGGGTCGCGCGAACGCGCGCCCGAGGACAGGCTCCGCGAAACAATCCACAGCGCGGCAGGTGGAGAGATGGATTGCTTCGTCGCAAGTGCTCCTCGCAATGACGGCTCGACCGACGGCTTGTTGACCGGCGGCTTGTATGGTTAGGCTCATAATAACTCGTCATGCCCGGGCTTGTCCCGGGCATCCACGTCTTGCTTCGATGCGAGAAAGACGTGGATGGCCGGGACGAAGCCCGGCCATGACGAGAAGCAGAGACAAGGCCGGATGCTCTTCAATTCCTACCTGTTCATTTTCCTGTTCCTGCCGGTTACGCTGGCTGGCTATTTCATCTGCGGGCGGTTCGGTAACCTCGCCGCCGTGATCTGGCTGGCGCTGGCGTCGCTGGTGTTTTATTCCGCCAGCAACTGGCAGTTCGTCGCGCTGCTGCTGGGCTCGGTGGCGTTCAACTACTTCATCGGCTGGCTGCTGATCGCAAGGAAGCTGCCGCCCCGGCAGCGCTTCGCGGCGCTGACGGCAGGGGTCGCCGGCGATCTCCTGGTGCTCGGCATCTTCAAATATGCGGGCTTCCTCGCCGCCAATCTCGATGCGATCTTCAAGACCGGAATAACGCTCGACATCCTGCTGCCGGTCGGCATTTCCTTCTACACTTTTACCCAGATCGCGTTTCTGGTCGACGCCTATCGCGGCCAGGTCGCGCGCTACGCGCTGCCGCATTACGCGCTGTTCGTCACTTATTTCCCGCATTTGATCGCCGGCCCCATCCTGCACCACAAGGATATGGTCCCGCAATTCGAGCGGAGCGAGACCACGCGGCCGAACCCGCATCTGATCCTGTGCGGCCTGATGATCTTCGCGATCGGACTGTTCAAGAAGACCTGCCTTGCCGACGGCATCCAGCCGCTGGTCTCGCTCGCCTTCGGCTCCGGCACGCCGACCTTCGATCAGGCCTGGATCGGCGCGCTGGCCTATACGTTCCAGCTCTATTTCGATTTCTCCGGCTATTCCGACATGGCGATCGGCATCTCGCTGATGTTCGGCATCTTCCTGCCGCTCAATTTCAACTCGCCCTACAAGGCGCAAAGCATCATCGATTTCTGGCGGCGCTGGCACATGACGCTGTCGCAGTTCTTGCGTGACTATCTCTACATCCCGCTCGGCGGCAACCGCCGCGGCACCGTGCTGCGTTACGTCAACCTGATGATCACGATGGCACTCGGCGGGCTCTGGCACGGCGCCGCCTGGACGTTCGTCATCTGGGGCGTGCTGCATGGGCTGTATCTTTGCATCAACCACGCCTGGAATCATTTCGCCCCGCCGGTCGCGCCGCGCTTCGCACGCGTGGCGAATCTCGCCGCATTCATGCTGACCTTCCTGTCCGTCGTCGTCGCCTGGGTGTTCTTCCGCGCCAGTACGCTTTCGTCGGCGATCTACATCCTGTCGCGGATGGGCGATCCCAGCCATGTAGCCTTCGGCCGCGCCGAGGTGGTGCAGGGCGCCTTCGTCGCCTGCTATGCGGCGCTGGCCTTCCTTGCGCCGAATACGCAGACCATCATGGGCTACGATCACAAGGCGAGAACCGTCGGCGGGGCGGCCGGCGCATGGCCGGCGCGGCCGCTGTTTCTCTACGCTTCCGCAGCCGTGCTGGCGCTTGGGATTCTCGGAATCCAGCAGTACAGCGAATTCATTTACTTCAGGTTCTGATGAGCAGAGCGGCAAACAACATTGTTCGATTGCTCTGCACGAGCGTGCTCATCGTTGCTGCCGCCGCCGCGCTCAATTTCGTCGTCGATCCGCTGCAGCTGTTGCGGCCGGCGCGCTTTACTCCCGCGATGTATTCCGCCGACAGCCGGATGCAGGACGCCGGACTGATCCGCAGCCAGCCATTCGATACGGTGTTCATGGGCACCTCGCTTGCGATCCATTTCCGGCAGAGCGATATCGACCGGCTGCTCGGCGTGCGCTCGCTGAAACTTGCGATGACCGGCTCGGATTCGCGGGAGCAGAATATCGTGTTGGAAGCGGCGCTCGAGCGCCACCCGCGCCGGGTGATCTGGCAGGTCGACGACTGGATTTTTCGGGATGCCGCGGACAGTGGCCCCGACCTCTATCTGCCGTCCGACCTCTATCTGCGGAATGCCAGGGGCATCGCCGGCTATTTGCTCAGCGGCGCCATGGCGCGCGAATCGGCGCTGTTGCTGGCGCGCTCGATTCCCTCATTGCAGCCCGTGGCCGCGCGACTTGGCACCGGCGTGGTGTTCAAATTCCTGATTCCCGACGTCGACGACATCAATGCGCTGAAACCCGATTTCAAGGTGGCGGAGGCCTATAACGCGAACAAAGCGCTCGCCGCCTTCAGGGACATCACCGATCCGAAGCGCAGCCTCTATCTGGCCGAACGCTACAATTATGACGCGATGGTGCGGAATTTCGAACGCGACATGGTCGGGTTGATCGCGAAACATCCGGATGTGCAATTTGATATCTATTTGCCGCCCTATTCGATCCTGCAATGGGTAGCGATGCGCGACTACTCCCCCGCGACCTTGAAGATCGTCTACGATTTCACCGCCTATTTTGCCACGCGGCTGGCCCAGCTGCCGAATGTCAGGCTGTATGATTTCCGCAGCGTCAAGGAAGTCACCCACGATCTGAGCAACTACGGCGACGTGATCCATCATTCGCCGGCGGTCGACCTGAAAGTGCTGTCCTGGCTGGCTGCAAGGGATTTTCTAGTCGACCGCTCCGCGCCGACGGCGTCGCTGGATCGACTCAAGGCGCAGGTCGCAGCGTATCGGGTGGAGAAAGCTCCGTAGGGTGGGCAAAGGCGCATCTGCGCCGTGCCCACCATCCATCGGGACGGTTGCTTGAACGGTGGGCACGCTTCGCTTTGCCCACCCTACGGACTCCACAATGATCGTCATTGCGAGGAGCGCTTGCGACGAAGCAATCCATACCTGCCTCAGCATGGATTGCTTCGCGGAGCCTGTCATCGGGCGCGCGTTCGCGCGACCCGTTGGCTCGCAATGACGAGGCTAATTCCGCAGCCTCGCATCCGCATTCGTGCCGAACATCGGAATCTGGTTCACCGCGAGCACCACCGCGAAGGTGATCACCAGCATGGCGATGCCGAGCACCGAAATCGCGGCGAGGTCGCCGCTTTCGTTGAGGTCATAGATCAAGACCGAGATCACCTTGGTCTGCGAGGTGAACAAGACGATGGCGGCCGAAAGCTCGCGCATCACGCCGATGAAGATGAAGCACCAGGTTGCGATCACGCCGGTGCGCAATAACGGCGCGGTGATCTGGCGCAGCGACTGCAATCGCGTGGCGCCAAGGATGCGGCTGGCGTCTTCCAGTTCGGGATGGATGGTTGCGAACGCCGCCTGCAATTGCTGATAGGCCGACGGCAGGTTGATCGTCAGGAACGCGACGAAGAGAATCCACAGCGTGCCGTACAGCACGAAGGGCGGCCGCGTATAGCTGAGGAACAGCCCGACGCCGAGCACGATGCCGGGCACCGCGACAGGCGCCGTGGCGAGAAAGCCGAGCAGGCGATAGCCGACGATCGCCCGGCGGGTGGTGACATAGGCGATCACCAGCGCGAGGATGGTGCCGATGGTCGCGGTCGCGGTGCCCAGGATCACGGTGTTCTTCAGCGCCAGTTGCGTCGCCGACAATTCGGTGAACACGAACACGACATTCTTCAGCGTCATCGTCGCCGGCGTCACCAGCGTGGTCGCGTTCGGCGAGAACGCGGCGTTGAGCAGCGCGAAATACGGCAGGAACACGGGACTGAGCAGCACCGCGAGGCAAAACGCCAGCGCCGCCCAACGCCACCTCTTCATCTCGACGCGGCGTGGCGCGCCATATTTGCCGCCCACCACCGAATAGCCGCGGCGGCCGAGAATGAATTTTTGCGCCTGCAGCAGCACGATGGTCAGCAGCAACAGCGGCACCGCCGCGGCAGCCGCCAGTTCGAGTTTCGGCGGATACTGGAACAGGCTCCAGATCTTCGTGGTCATGGTGTGGAAGCCGGCCGGCAGCGCCAGGATTGCCGGCGAGCCGAACAGCGTCATCGCCTGCAAAAATGCGATCAGCGAGCCCGCGACCAATGCCGGCAACGCCAGCGGAATGGTGACGCGCCGCGCGGTGGTCCATGCCTTGCCGCCGAGGATCGCGGAAGCATCCTCGAGTTCGCCCGGCATGTTGTCGAGCGCATTCGCAACCAGCACGAACACGAAGGGAAAGGTGTAGCAGGAGATCACGAAGATGATGCCGGTCATCGAATAGATGTTGAACAGATGCTCGTCGGAATCGGCGCCGGTGAGGTAGCGAAACAGCTGGTTGAGCAATCCGCTGTTCGGCGCGGCCAAGAGTTCCCAGGCCACCGCGCCGAGAAACGGCGGCGTCACGAAGGACGCGGTGACCAGCGCGCGAATGAATTGTCGCCCAGGCATATCGGTGCGCGACACGAGCCAGCCCATCGGCGCGGCGACCAGGCAGCAGATGATGGCGGAGGTGGTGGCGATGATGGCGGTGGTTGCCAGCGGATCGAGGAAATCCGGATTGGAAAACAGCGTGACGAAATTCTGCAGCGTGACGTGACGCGCCTTGTCGGTAAAGGCATAGACCGCCAGCCAGCCCAGCGGCAGCAGGATCAGCGCGATCAGGCATGCTGCGAACACCAGCAGCACCGGTTTGGTCCAGTCGAATTTGCCGCGCGTGCCGTCGATCGTGGGGGTGAGGGTCATGCTGCTTTCAAATCTCGCTTTGTCTTCATTCCCACGCACGCTGCCTACGCTCCCTCTCCCCGCGCTTGCGGGGAGAGGGTTGGGGTGAGGGGTTCTCTCAACGGGCACGGAGTCAACGGAGAGTCCCCCTCACCCGTCGCGCATCTGACGATGCGCGCCGACCTCTCCCCGCAAGCGGGGCGAGGTGAAGAGAGTTCGTCATTCCGGGGCGATGCCAACGGGTCCGCGCGAAGCGCGGCCCGATGACAGGCTCCGCATCGGACCCGGAATCTCGAGATTCCGGGTTCGCATCTGCGATGCGCTCCGGAATGACAATCCTACACCCGAAACAACTTCGCATAGCGCGTCTTGATCTCCTCTGCCATTTTCTCCACGCCCGCCGCATCTTCCTTCATCAGCTTGATGTCGGAAATCTTGCGCCGGCCCGGCTTCGAGATGACCTGCGCATGCGCCGAATATTGCGCCGTGTAATCGGTAAAGAATTGCTGGGTTTCGCGGGTGTGCAGCCACGCCTGGAACAGTCGCGCGGCGTTGGGATGCGGCGCGGTGACAAAGATGCCGGTCGGACCCGAGACCGTCGGCGCGCCTTCGGTCGGATAGATGGGCTCGACCGGCTGGCCGGCTTCCTTCAGCAGCACCACATTGTATTCGTTGCCGTCGGCCATCACCGCGCGCTCGCCAAGCGCCAGCTTTTTCGGCGGGTCGGTCGCCGACTGCACCTGCATGACGCGCTGCTTCGACAGCTTCTCCAGATATTCCCAGCCGAGCTCGCGCACGATCTGGAAGGTCGCGGTCATGATGGTGCCGCTATAGGCCGGATGGCCCTTCACCATCTTGCCGGCCCATTTCGGGTCGAGCAAATCGGCAAAGCTTTTTGGCGCGTCGTCTGGTTTCACCAGGCTGGTGTTGTAGCCGATCGACGACAGATAGATCCGCGACGTCGCCGACATGCCTTCGGGATCGCGAAATTGGGGCAGAAAATGCTGCGCGATATCCTCGGTTACAAACGGCGCTAGCCAGCCGTTCCTTTTCCAGCTGATGAAATGCGACGCGTCCGAGCTGTTGATCACGTCGCAAGCATGGATGCCGGAGGCAAATTCCTGGTCGAGCCGCTGGAACAGCCGCTCCGCGCCGGAGCGCTCGATCTGCACGGCAATGCCGGGATATTTCGCCTCGAACGCCTTGCCGAGCTTCTCGCCGACCGGGAGATCCATCGCGGAATACAGAATGACCTTGCCTTCCTTGTTGGCCGCCTCGACCAACTCGGGCGTGATCGCCACCGGCGGCGGCGCCTCGGCGCGCGCTGGTGAGGCGAACACGGCGCCCAGTGCCAGCGCCGTCGAGCCCTTCAGCAGGCCACGCCTTGAAAGTCCTTGTCCGTTCATCGCGTTCTCCCGTTACCGGCTCAGCGCGCGGCAGCGCTCCGCCGGCAGCGTCAGCCACACCTCGGTGCCCCTGACAACGGCGTTATCGGTCGAAGTGACGACGCGCAGGTTCGTGCCATCCGAAGTCTCGACCATGTAGTCGCGGCTGGCGCCGAGAAACACCTGGCGCGTCACGGTGGCTTTTACCGAATTTTCCGACGTGGGCGGCGCTTTCGTCGAAAGCTGGATGTCGTGCTGGCGGATCGCGACCACGGCTTTTTGGCCGGCCTCCAACTTCTCGCCCACCACCTTCAGCGTCGCGCCTGAAAATTCGATGTGGCCGGCGTCGCGTGCGGTGCCGTTGATCACATTGCTGGCGCCGATGAAGCGGGCGACGAATTCCGATTGCGGCCGGTCGTAGATGTCTTCCGGCGTGCCGAGCTGGTCGATCTTGCCGGCGTTCATCACCGCGATCAGGTCGGCGGTGGTCATCGCCTCGGACTGGTCGTGGGTGACGTAGACGGTCGTATAGCGATATTCGTCGTGCAGGCGGCGGATTTCGAACCGCATCTCCTCGCGCAGGTTGGCATCGAGGTTGGAGAGCGGCTCGTCGAGCAGCAGCGTCTCCGGTTCGACGATCAGCGCGCGCGCCAGCGCCACGCGCTGCTGCTGGCCGCCGGACAGTTCGCCGGGATAGCGCTGCGCCAGCACCTCGAGCTTGGTCGCCTTCAGGATGACATCGAGTTTTTTCGCGATCGTCGCGCGGTCGAGTTTTCGCAGGCGCAGGCCGTAAATGATGTTTTCCGCAACCGTCATGTGCGGCCACAGCGCATAGCTCTGGAAGATCATCGACATCTTGCGCTGCTCGGGCGGCAGCGTACGCGCGCTGGACGACACCATGCGGTCGCCGACATGGATTTCGCCCAGCGTCGGTTCCAGAAAGCCCGCGATCAGCCGCAAGGTCGTGGTCTTGCCGCAGCCGGACGGACCGAGCAGGCAGACCAGCTGGCCATGGTCGATCCGCAAGCTGACGTCATCGACCACTGCCAGCGATCCAAATCGCTTGGTCAGGCCGCGCAATTCAACGGACGCCAATCACATCACTCCCCGTGTTCCCTGGCGCGGTTCGCGCCGGCGCCGTTGTCGGCCTTCTTAATTTATCGCTGGATCAATCTAAGCACGAAAGATGACGCGCCGAAAAGGCTTGCCACCGTCATTCCGGGGCGATGCGAAGCATCGAACCCGGAATCTCGAGATTCCGGGTCTGGTGCTTGCGCACCATCCCGGAATGACGGTTGTTAAGGAGCAACACTCTCCCCGAGCCACTCGATCGCCGCTTCCACGCCGCCCTTGCCGTGCGGGATGTCGAGCGCCTGCAGGCCGACTTCGATGACGCCGAGCGTACCGAGAATCATCGGCGCGTTGACGTGGCCCATATGGGCGATGCGGAATGCCTGGCCCTCCAGGTCGCCGATGCCGATGCCGAGCACCACGCCGCATTTCTGCTTGCAATATTGATGCAGCGCGTCGGGATCGTGGCTGTCGGCCATCATCACGGTCGTGACCGTGTTGGAGCGCTCGGCGGCCTCGGCAATGTTGAAGCCGAGCACCTGGCCTTCGGCCCAGACCGCGACCGCGCGCCGCACCGCTTCGGCCAGCAGCCGATGGCGCAGGAACACGTTGTCGAGCTTTTCCTCGAACAGCATGTCGATCGACTGGCGCAGCGCGAACAACAGATGAATCGGCGCGGTGCCGGCATATTTGCGGTAGTGCTCGGCTCCGTCGCGCTCGGTCCAGTCCCAATAGGGCGTGCGCAGGTTGGCCTTCTTGTGCACCTCGCGGGCGCGGTCGTTGACGGCGACGAAGCCCAGCCCCGGAGGCGCCATCAGGCCCTTCTGCGAGCCGGACATCGCGACATCGATGCCCCAGGCGTCCATTTCGAACGGCATGCAGCCGAGAGAGGCCACCGCATCGACCATGAACAGCGCCGGATGGCCCGCGGCCCGAATCGCCTTGCCGATCGCCTCGATGTCGTTCTGGACGCTGGAAGCGGTATCGACCTGTGCCGCCAGGATCGCCTTGATCTTGTGGTCCTTGTCGGCGCGCAGCCGGGCTTCGACTTCGCCCGCGCGGATGGCGCGGCGCCAGTCGCCCTTCAGCACCTCGACCTCGGCGCCCATGGCTTTGGCCGCGTTGCCCCAGCCGATGGCAAAGCGGCCGCTTTCGAGCACCAAAACCTTGTCGCCGCGCGACAGCACGTTGGACAGCGCCGCCTCCCACGCGCCATGGCCGTTGGCGATGTAGATGTAGGACTTGCCCTTGGTCGCGAACAGTTTCGACAGATCGGCGAGCAGGCCGTCGGTCAGGTTGATCATCTGGTCGGAATAGATGTCGAGCGCCGGACGATGCATCGCCTGCAGCACTTCGTCGGGCATGGTGGTGGGCCCGGGGATTGCCAGGAATTCCCGGCCGGCGCGAACGGTCATTGTTGTTGTTCCTTGGAGCAGGTTGCTGGAGGCAGGGATGCCGGGAAATGGCCGGAAATTCAAGGGAGAACATGATGATAATTCATCGAAACCGTCATTGCGAGGAGCGCTTGCGACGACGCAATCCATTCTTCCACTTGTGCTGCTGGACAATGGATTGCTTCGCTTCGCTCGCAATGACGGGTAAGCGGCGCTACTTCCCCAGCGCATCGGCGATGTCGTGCCAGATCTGGTCCTTCAACTCGGTCGCCGACGGGCTCGGGATGATCGTCGCCGGATCGGGGCGTTTTTCGCAGGCCACCACCAGGCGCAGGATCCAGACCTCGCCGTCGGTGTAATAGGGATCGCCGCCGCCGTTGCGCCCGGTCAGCGTCGGTCCGATGCCGGTGACCTGATATTTCGCATCCACCATGCGAGCGGCTTCCAGGTCGGCGGCGAGCAGCGCGCGCTCGGCGTCGATGTCGGCGCCGATGTGATGGGTGATGGCGCCGGTGTAGTGACTGACGCCGACGCTGCGGTCGTAGGTCACGGCGCCGAGCCAGACCGGCCGCTTTTCCTCGCCCTGGTCGAACACCTTCCAGAACCGCACATGGTGGCGGTGATCGGCGCTCTTGCCGTCGGGCTTTTCGAAGGCGAGGTCTTCGTGGCGGCCGAGATAGAACAAATTGCTGACCGGCGCGTCGCGATAGGGCCGGTCGAGCAGCACGCTGCCGACGATCTCGATCGAGGATTTGAAGGTCACGGGATCGGCGGGATACCAGGAGGCCGCCTGCATGGCGCACAGCACGTCGCGCTCGTCGCCGATCAGCCCGGCATTGATGGGATCGCCGGGAATGCCCTGCGCGGTGACTGTCACCATCGGCAGGCCGGCGAGCTTCTTCTGGTGCTCGTAATGGCTCCACAGCGCCGGCAGCGCGAGATAGGCGAGCGCGGTATAGGCGAACATGGTTAGCAGCGCCCACACCAGGAACCGCTCCAGCCGCGAGCGATCCGGCAACGGCTGCGCTTCGATGTCGTCGTAGAGTTCAGCCAAGTCGCCAGCGCTCTCATGGGTTCGTGCGAGGAGATTCGCGCATTTTTGCGTAACTCGTCATGCCCGGGCCTAGCCGTCTGAAGGACGGCGTCGCTTCCGCTCGCCTACGCCCGGGCATCCACGTCTTAACGGTCTATCAGCAAGCAAGACGTGGATGGCCGGGACAAGCCCGGCCATGACGAAGAAGGGAGAGGCAGCTCATCGCCTGGTCTCGCGGCAGCCGGCGGCTTCGGCTTCCTCGGTGGAGCAGAACCAGCGCGTGCCCTTTGCGATGTTCATCTTGATCTGCGCGTACCAGCGGCTCTTCGGCGTGTGATAGATGCATTCGCCTGACGAATTGACGTTGCCCTTGATGGTGCATTCGGGCGAGGGCGCGACCGAGCCGGATGCCGACGCCAGCAGGATGGCATGCGCGTTCGGCGGCGGTTTCACGGCGCCGAGGATTGTCGTCTTCTTGTTGCGGACGCGCCAGTCCCACGGCGCGATGAAGGCGCCCTGCCACATCCCGGCCTTGGCCTCGCGCGCCGCCTTCTCGTCGGCATCGTAGTCGTGGGAGACGCGGACATAGGACAGCGCCCAGCCGTTCTTCACCATCCATTGCTGGACGTCCTCGCCGTCGACCTCGCATTTGGCGACCTGCCGGCCGCGGCGGTCGCTGCGCAGCTCGTGACAGGTCCAGTTCTTGCCGTCGGTATGTTTTATCAGTTCGTCGCGCGCGGCCACGCCGCAGGTCCAGCGCTCGCCGGCGTTGTTGAGACAGAGCTGGTCCAGGCTCGGCGCGTCGATGCCGTTGAGCCGGATCCGGGTCGCGCCGATCGTGATCTGCTTGGCATCGCGGATCTTTGCTGCGCCGGTGATATCGCCGGCATCGGCTGCCGCCGGCAGCAACGATAGCGCGATCGCCGGCAGGAGCATCCTGGAAACAAGAAAGTGCCTGGGCATGAAAAAGGCCGTTGTTCAAAGCAACAGGTATCGCTGTGCCGCCGGATTGTGGTGCGGATGCGGCCACAAGGCCAGCGGCGCTGTCGGTTGCCCGCCGTCAATTTTGTGCGATGGGCTTGCCTTCACCCTCCCCTGGAGGGGGAGGGTCGACGCGAATGCAATGAGCGGCGGGGTGGGGTGACAGTCCCTCGTTTCGGGCGGTGTCCGAGCTGAGAGACCGTCACCCCACCCCGTCTCGCATTTCGCTTCGCTCAACGCGAGCCGACCCTCCCCCTCCAGGGGAGGGTGAAGGAGTTGGACCCTGCTGGTCGCTATCCCGTCCCCATCGCCCGCCGCGCCAGCGCGAGTCCCATCAGCACGAAGGCGGAGGTGACCTCGCTCCCGCCGACCAGAATCCGGGTCGGGGTCTTCATCTTGTTCCATTCATAGGCCTTGAACGGGCCGCGCCTGCCGCCTTCGCCCAGGCTTGCGACGATGCAATGCAGCGCCGGCGCAAAGGTTAAGGGCTCGGCGCCGAGATGGCCGAGCGCGATCAGCGCCAGCGCCGCGTCGAACGCGTTCATCTCGCAGGCGACGAGCGTACCCTGCACATAGGCCAGCACGCGGGCGCGGATGAAATCGAACGCGCCGTCAGGATCGACAGCGGCTTGCGCCGACAGCGGCAGCGCCAGGTACGCCGCGTAGCAGCGGCCGAAATAGGCGCAATAGAGTTCCGGCAAATAGTAGATGTGCGAGCGTGGATCGGCGAACGCGCCCGAGGCCGCGAGCCGCCTCTGGAAGCCGATGATACGGCGCAGCGTGTCGAGCCGCTGCGGCGTCTCGATGATTTTCCAGCGCGCAAGATTGCGAAACGAAACCTCGAGGATGTCGAGATTGAGCGTCGGATCGAGGTCGTTGCCGAACGGGCGCTCGCCGGCAAGGCTGTCGATCCAGGTGACGACGCCGCCTTCGTATTCGATATTGTCGTTGATCGGCACCGTCACCAGCGGCTCGTTGACGCCGCCGCGCACCTGGTAGCCGGCGTAAAAATCTAGCAGCGGCTGGTTCAGGATCGGATCGTCGGAACCGGCTTGGGTCGCGGCCGAGAACGAGCACGCGGTGGTGTCGCAATCCGGCACGTAGACGCCAAAACCCAGATCCTGCTTGATCTGGGCGAAGAAGCGCGAGAAGCGCGGATGCGGCAGCGGCGCCAGCGCGGTGATGACGTCGAACGGCGACCCGTCGGCGCCGCGCACCCGTTCGCGGCTGGTGACGAGGCAGAATTTTATCATTTCCGCAATCGCGCCGCGCGCCGCCACCGTCTGCTCCGGCGACGCCAGCCCGGTCTCGACAAAGCTCAAGAGCGCCTCGGTGAAGAAGGCGTCGTAATAGGCCGAGCGGTGGCGGATCTGCATCGGCTCCCACATCGGCTCGGCGATGCCGCGCCACGGCGGATTGATCAGCTCGCGCGCCGGCGAGCGCGAGATGAAGATCCGCGCCAGGTTGAACAGCAGCGTCGAGTTCTTGTAGCCGCGCGAATTCAGTCCCGTGAGCGCCATCGACATCTCGCGGCCGCGCAGATCGGGATCGCCGATCAGGTTGAAGGCGGCATAGGTCGGAATGAACCCGTTCTTGGCAAACGAGCGCAGCAGATGCGCGCCGCAGGCCCGGATCACCGGCTCGATCTCGGCGAGCGTTGGCGCGCGCGCCGGCCGCTCGGCAGGCGCAGGTTTTGGGTGCGACAGCTCGATGGTGTCGAGCAGGGACGCCACCGGGGCGCCGACCGCGGCCCAATCCGGCGAGGTCTCGTCGCGGGCCTGCCTCAAGGCCGCGCGCAGCGAGCCCAGCCGCGCCTCGTCGCGCAGCTCGAAAAGCCCGGTCCGGCACAACAGCGGCCGCAGCGCGGGATTGCCGAGCGCGGTCCGGTAGAATTTCGACAGATGAGGATCGCCGCCATTGGGCTTCCTCAAGAGCGGGTCGCAGACGTCGTACAGCGACGGGCCGTCCTTCGACGCCGTCAGTGCGCGGTAGGCGGCGCCGGCAACATGCGCAAAGGCCATGAAGTTTCTTTCCGCGCCTGTGTCAGGCGCGCATCCCCAAAGCAGCGTCCCATCCCCGGCCCGGCTGCCGCCCGCCTTCCAGGCGATCTCCAAAAAGCAGTCGCAAAAACCTATACGAAGGCCCGGAAAACACAAAATGTGACCGCAATCACGGAATTCCCCCCGATTCCGGCGCAATCTGGCTTGCGAGGCGGGGAACCTGAGGGGCCGGTAAATGCCGTCTTTTTCAAGGGAAATCGCTGGAAACGCCGTGTTCACCAAGTCGGGCGTACCGATACGTCAATATGGTTGCCGGACCTGTCCCGGCAGGGTAAAAACTTTCCTTGCTGCGGTGCCGCAAATTGAGCGCAATTGGACGTCACTCCGTCCGGCACCCCCTAAAACCTGAACGGCGCTGGCGCGACTAAACCTCGCGGCTTTGCCGGTGAACAGGCAAGCGACCAGGCCAGTGATTTTGATTTAAGGGATGACAAGTCCGATGAAGATCAGCGAGCTCCGCCTCTCCCGCCGCTCCGTCGCCATGACGCTGGCGTTTGCCGGCATGGTGTCGCTGGCGATCGGCGCCCACGCCGCGCTGAACATGCGCGCGCTGGATGCGGCGAAGGCGATCGCCGCCGAGCAGAGCGCGGATGCCGCCCATCGCCCGTCCCGCATTGCGCTGGTGATCGGCAACGGCCATTACCCGGACGCCAACGCGCCGCTCGCCCAGCCGATCAACGACGCCCGCGGCCTGACGGCGGCCTTGCGCAAGAACGGTTTTGACGTCGACGTCATCGAGGATGCCACCAAGGACGACATGACCCGCGCCGTGGAGCGGCTGAAATCCCGGGTCAAGCCGGATTCGGTGGTGATGCTGTTCTTCGGCGGTTTCGGCATCGAGGCCGGCGGCGAGAGCTACATGATCCCGGTCGATGCCGCGATCTGGAAGGAGCGCGACGTCAGGCACAACGCGGTCTCGGTCGAATCCGTGCTGGAGGCGATGAAGGAGCAGGGCGCCTGCGCCAAGCTGGTGGTGCTCGATGCTAGCAGGCGCAACCCCTATGAGCGGCGCTTCCGCACCTATTCGCATGGGCTCGCCCCCATCGCCGCCCCCGACAACGCGCTGATCCTGACCTCGGCTACGCCCGGCAAGGTCGCCGACGACGGCGGTGGCGACCACAGCGTGCTGGTGGGCGAACTGCTCGACAATCTCAGGGTACAGCAGGCGCTGGCCGAGACCATCTTCAACAAGACCCGCATCGCGATCTCGCGCGCCTCCGACGGTGCGCAGGTGCCCTCGGTGTCGTCGTCGCTGATGGAAGAAGTCCGCCTCGGCTCCGCCGAGGAAAAGGCCGGCAGCTAGGCTGCCGTCGCCCCCATCGCCGTCATGCCCGGGCTTGTCCCGGGTATCCACGTCTTCCTTTACCGCAGCAAAGACGTGGATGGCCGGGACAAGCCCGGCCATGACGAAGAAATAATACCGACGCCGCGCCGCTTTTTCACCTCTCCCCGCCTGCGGGGAGAGGTCGCCCGGCGAAGCGTAGCGAAGTCGGGCGGGTGAGGGGGTACCGGTCCATCGATTGGCACCCGTCTCGCTGAGAGAGCCCCTCACCCCAACCCTCTCCCCGCATCCGCCTTCGCCCGAAGGCGGGCTTCGGCGGACAAGAGCGCGGGGCGAGGGAGAAGGAAGAGCCCCCGCCCCCGTCCGCCGCCCCTACTTCACCTCCGCTGCCGCCGTCTCCGCGCGCACCGGGTCGCCCTCGCGCAGCAGCGCGCCGGCGCGCGCCACGACGACGTCGCCTTCCTGCAGGCCCTTGGTGATTTCGACCCGGCCGCCGGACATCAGCCCGACCTCGACGCTGTTGGTTTCGACCCGCCCGCGCCGCACCAATTGCACCACGGTGCCGCCCGGCCCGTAGAGCACGGCGGTGAGCGGCACGGCGATGTTGCAGGTCTGCCCGACATTGGTCTTGATCAGCGCGCGGCCGGAGGAATTCACCAATAGCCGCCGCACCCCGTCGATGCCGATGAAGACCTGCCCGAGCTGGACATCGGGCACCACCGTCGGCCCGATCCGCCGTATCCGTCCCGTGACGTCGCCGGCGCCGATGATCTTGACCTGCGCGGTCTGGCCGACCTTGAGCTTGCCGATGCTCTGGGTCGGCACCAGCCCGACCAGGTCGAATTCGTTGCGCGCGATGATCGAGAACAGCGCCTCGCCCTTGCCCGACGCCATCGCCCCGATCACGGCCGAGGAGGCGGCGATGGTGCCGGCCACCGGCGCCTGCACCGACACCGTGCCGCCTTCGGGCAGATTGAGCCGGGCCAGCAGCTGCCCGGCGGTGACGATGTCGCCGGCCTCCGCCATGATTTCCGCGACCTTCAGCCCCTGCCGCTCCGGGCGCACCGCGGTCTCGTCGCGGGCCATGATGGTCCCCGACACCTCGACGATATCGTCGAAGCAGGATTTCGCGGCTTTCAGCACGGTGACCGCGGCGCCGCGGGGGGCGTCGGTGTCGTCGGCGGCGACGGCGGGGGTGGCGAGGGTGGGGGTGGCGAGGAAGAGGAGGGCGAGCAGCGTTCGCGCAGGGCCGAGCGTGGAGAGAGAATACATAGGCATTCCAATTCCAGTGCTTTTTGTGGCTATTGGCGCCTAACCGACGGAACGATTAGCTACCGGGTGCAGATGAGGGCCAGCCTCACTCATTGACATCATCATTTACGTCTTCTTCGATTGCAAGTCCGGCGGGGGTAAATGGCATGCGTGGGGGAGCGCTCTGCCACATGAGATTTACCTCCTCGGGCGTGAGTCCATAGGCGTTGTTCACCAGGTTAGATAACCTACGCTCTAACGAGAAGATTTCGGCTCGGGAATGTTGCAACGGTTCGACGGCCGCAAGGAATTCTGTCTTCAACTCGGCAAGATCATTAGCCGAGAACTTGCGATGCTTGGGCAAGCTTTCGCGAATAGCTGAGACAAACTCATCCGCACCAATTGCTCTCTCCGCCTTCGTAATGGCTTTTGGACTCACTAGCCCAATCTCGTGGCACAGCCAAGCTCTGGCCTTCTCACCGTTCTCTTGGACCGCCCTTGTCATTTCGATTATCTTATCAATGATATCCTGAAATTCGGCCTCATGTTCCCCTAGTGAGGGAATAGGGAATTCGTTCAGTGCAGCAATGTCCATCGCCAGAGCTTCATCCTTCTTATGGGGGAATTTTTTGAACTGATAATACCAAGCTATCGGCTGATTCAAGATTCCTGCGAGCAATTTCGGATCTGCGGGAAGAATAACCGCTGAGTCATTTACAAGCCTTGACTGCATGTCCAATGAGAACCGTGGGTAAAAAGCGATACGTTGAATGCAGATTTTTTCTTTGTTGAACTCTTCGTAATAAGAACATGGTCGTAACTCCCACCACCAGCGTCCTTGATCTTCTCGATGGCGAAGGCCCCGGACTTTACCAGTCCTTTTGTCTTTGAACTCTTCGAAATGCTTAAAGTGGGCATGAAGCATCGGATAAAGGGACTTAAATTGCTTTTCAGCTTCTGACTCGTCTGCGGCATCATGCCAAGGCCAAGCGAAATCGCTGCTGGACTTCATCAGGATCATGAAGAGTCCAGAATCGGGCGAAGACCAGCGTCGAATGTCTTGCCCTCGTAGATAAGGCCGGATGATCTCTTTGAGATCAGGATGAGCTTGATGGAGCTCGCTATAAGTATCCCTATTGATCAGAAACGCTTCGTTTAAGCCCGTTTTGATTCCATACAGCGGCTCGGACCCGATTCGCTCTCTAAGCGGAGTTGAATTTCGACGGAGTTTCTCCAGCAAGGAAACGACTTGTGGCGGCTCAAGCGCCCACGTCGTTTTAGTGAAATGTGTCCTTGGCAGTGGATACGTGGCCTTTGCAACGGCGTCGTTCAGCGCTTTTTCGGGTACATCGTCGCGCGGAATAACGCAGACCTCTGTTTCGAGCGGGGCATCGCCCATATTCGGTTTGCGTACAACAAGCACTGAAGGGAATACGTCGGCGTCCGGAAAAAAGCCTTTGGCATGACCAAAGTCAGCTACGAATTCGATCCATGCTTTGTTGGCGAAAAGGCTCCGTAAGCCTTCGGCGTATCCAGCCCTCATCCATTTGTTGGTCACAACATAGGAAAGTCGGCCACCCGGCTTTAAGAGCCTGAGTCCCTGATCGTAGAAGTAGACGTAAAGATCAGCGCTGCCATCGTATGTTTCGGGAAAGGCACGCTTCAATCCGGGCTTTATTGCCCGAATGATTTCTTGTCGAACGTACGGTGGATTGCCGATGACAGCATCGAAGCCACCATGCAACTCGGAACTCTCCCATTGGCTCCAAATACCAGGAAACGCGACCTGCCAGTGCAAAAAATGCTCGTCTGCAAAGCGATGCATAACGTCTGGTAGCCACGACTTCAAAGTCGTCGCTGTGTCGTGCTCACTATAGGCTGCCTTTTTTTGGATATCGCGCTTCTTCTTCTCCAGCTCGGTGACAGCTGGAGCCGGTGGAACGGCGAGTGCCACGGTGCCATTGGCAACCTTAATAGGATCCCCGAAGGTGCCTTTGAGCCATTCTTGTATGGTTGCCTTATGGAGCTTGTTAGTAGGGTGTTGCCATTCTATCGCGCTGACTAGGGTCAGAAGATTTGTGAGTTCGGTGGTCATCGACTCAATACCATCGAACAAGTTCTTAGATTGATAAACCTCCGCAATATCCGCATCGGTCAATTTCTCGATAGTCTGCATTCCTGAGGCTGCGCCGAGGGCCTTTCTCCGGGGGCCGTTCATTAGGAGAGGGCTACCCCACTCGACAAGTCGATCCATAGCGGGACGCACCCAGGCTCCAAAAAGCGAATTGCCGCAACGAAGATGATGATCAAGGAATGAGAGCGGTGCGCCAACCGTGAAAGTGTGAAGCCAGAGGGCAACCTTAGCCAATTCCACGGCGAGCGGGTTCTTATCAACGCCGTAGACGCACCGCTTCAACACCATTCGGCGGACTATGTGTCTGTCCTGCAGGTGGTCATCGACGTAAGGCCAATTGTTCTCAATGGAGTGTTGTATGATATCGGTCCGAATCTTAGAAATCTCTGCCGCAAGCGGAGATTGATATACGCTGTCCGCCCATGTGACCGTTTGTTCGGCGTCAGCCATGGCGGCAAGCACTTTGTCGGCGAGCCAATCTACGAGACTAACGAGAAAATGGCCGGACCCCATTGCTGGGTCACAAATCTTGAGGCCCAGTATTGCCCGAGCGGGGTCGTATCCTGCCAGCAACGCGAGACGAGTCTCCTTTGAGCGACGGTCGTTCGCAAGCTTCGCAGCCTCCGTTCGGAACGCCGCCAGGCGCTCTTCAACGAAGGGGCCGATCGTCTTATCGATGATGAGCATTACAAGACTGTCTGGCGTATAGTAGCTGCCGGATTCATGTCGGGCTGTGTCATCAGAAGTCGGCACGACCTTACCGTCAGCGTCAGTCGTCAGATCGTACTCCAGGGTCCGTTCGTAGACGGTTCCCAGCTGCTGAACAGAGAGGTCGCGATAATTAATGTATCTCGCTTCGCCATCCTCGATGCGATGGGATAGACCATAGATGACGTCAGTGACGACAGCATCCGGCAGTTGTAGTTCGGCAAGCAGTGGCGCTTCTTCCTTGGCAAAGAGGCCGCCGTTGTAAGGCGGGATGCCAAAGGTATTATCCCCTGCGGAAAGAGCTTTAAAAATGGCGGAGAGTCTCGGCCAGTAGTTAATCATTACCTCAGAAAACGCCTTATCCTCCGCCTTCCGTTTCGCAATCTCAAGGCGCATTGCTGTTAGCGAATAGTCTTTGTAGGGTTCCCGGTTGCTGGGCAAGAGATCCCGATCCTCTGCATAAAATACGAAAAGGAGCCGATACAGTAGGATCAGAGCACTTTGACGAATCTGATCAAGATAATTTCTGTCTATTGTTGTTGGTCGCTTAGTGTCGCTAGCTGCGATCGCGGTGACCAACTTTGGAAATAATCGTCCGAACACGAGTCGCGATAGGTCTTTCGTGACCCTTTCTTCCCACGTCTTGCCAACGTCGCGCGAAACATCATGAAAAGTGCGGTTCCCATCGATGGGCAGAAATGCCGCCTTACAAAACATTAGTATGAAAAGCCGGAGGCAATGGTCGGGCGTAATCCTTACGTCGGATCGGTCAAAAAGGTCGAACTCATGGCCCGAAATTTCGAGGGCCTTAGGGAGGTCAAGCTCGAAAAAGTCCTCAGCGACGGAGAGCGCCCCTTGCCAGTAAAGGCGCCAGACTTGACCGTTTGTGAGAATACCAAGACGAAGCTTACCGGATGTCTGGACCTCGATACGGTTAAGGTATTGTAGGATTTGTGTTGCTGGTACGCCCTCATCACCCTGCTAGCCCGATCGAGCGGACGATTCCAACGTTTGGCTTCGACTATAGCGAGGCCGTATTGAAATCGTTTCCACTGCTCGGGTTCGGCGCCGGCCTTAGCCTTTGCCTTTTCATCGGGCAGAAGTAGTGCATCGGGAATTTGCTTGCGCCCCTTGGTCGACAAATTTGGCTGCACTGAGATATCAGTCCAACCGAGCATATCGAGAACCGGGTAGATAAGATCGCGCTCAGTCTGGGCTTCGTTTGGATTCGCATTCTTAGAAAACGCTGTGACAAGCTTCATCAATCGCTGCTTCAGCGCCATGAACTTTGCATCGTCTAGGGATTTCCATTGCTCGGACCGGACGATGGCCTCGAGTAAATAATCGCGCGTAAAGAGGTTGCCGTTGATCACGAATCCTGTCCACTTTTGCCGAGTACCATGCCTCTTTCTGGGCTACAGTGCCAGTCAGGGAATTGAACGCTGCCGTAATCCGATACATTTTGGTTCGGGTGATTGTGGTCCGCGGCTACGCTCCCCTCCCCGACAAGCTCTATAACGTCAATATTTGGGGTTGAAGAAGGAAGGTTTGATCTCATGACGGGACGGCGCCCGTTCAAAGAGCTTACCAAGGCCTTCTCCGAAGTACGTCAGGCCCGCATGCGGCCCGTACTTCCGAATTGAAATCGGATATGGCCTTGCACGAACTGCCTCAGGCCCGCGAGCGACCGCCGAGAGAACCCGACCGTACGGAGGGCAAGGAAGAGTGACCATGCCCCTGACCAGAAGTTTTCGCGAGACGGTGCAGGCGCGGGCTCGCCGCGACGTCAAGTTCCGGCAGGCGTTGCTTCGCGAGGCGACGCAAGCGCTACTCGACGGCGATTTGGAGCAGGGGCTCGCCGCGATGCGCTCCTGCATCAACGCCACCATTGGTTTCGAAAAACTTGGACAGGCGCTCGGGCGATCGCCCAAGGGCCTGATGCGCATGTTCGGGCCGTCGGGCAATCCGACCGCCGAAAATCTGCTGGCAGTGATAAGTCTGCTGGAGGAGGAGACCGGCGTTCGTCTGCAAGTCCGCGCGGTGGCCGACATCGCCTGACGCGCCGGTTGCGCTTGCGTGACTGACCGAAGCGGCTGCGACGCCCTGGCGGCTTGCCGTTATTCGCCGGACAAGAGGTCGGCCACGGACACGTTCAGCGCGCCTGCGACTTTCTCGAGGGATTCCAGGGTCGGATTTGCCGTCGCTACTTCCAGCGAACTGATGAGAGCCTGCCGCACGCCTGCTTCGCCGGCGAGGTCGTGCTGCGACCAGGATTTTTCCTGGCGCATCCGCCGGATATTCCGGGCCATGAACCGTTTCGTTTGCGCCGGACTTCGCCTTCCCATCGAACAGGATGATGCATTCCGGCCGAAATGCGTCTACACGCTTTAACGTGTAATATACGTTTGATAGTGTAGGCTTGCGGGAGCTCGAACAGCGCGTGCGCCGATGGCAAAAACCAGGATTTCAAGTACCGACCTGACCGCGCTGATCGCCGAACGGCTGCAGCGGTTTTCCGAGTGTCCCGATGGCTTTCCGCTCGCGGTCGTTCCGGACCATGCCCATAGGTCCGGCTGGTCGGTGGTGATGAACGCTGGCGAGCGCCGCCGCCACCCGTCGTGCGTGAGGCGCATCGAGACGATCGCGAGACAGCTTCGCCGCATCTACCTTCTGGCGCAGGATTGATATCGCGCGCGCCCGTTTACTCGACTGGCGGCGAGTTTGCTGCGTCGCGAAATGCGGGGCGGGTGCGGTGGACGCTCCTTTGCATGGGGTTGTTTTCGCGATTTTTTGTCCGGGCCCTGCAAAATTCGAGGCGAGCCGTGCTGTCGCGGCAACCAAACTCGTCATGCCCGGGCTTGACCCGGGCATCCATCCCTCTTCGTAAAAGGTTTGTTGCGAAGAAGATGGATCACCGGGTCAAGCCCGGTGATGACGACTATGGAGGCGGACGGCTCACCGCCGTTGCTGAGCTACTGAGAATTGCCCCGCCGCTACTGCTTCCTCCGCCGCGGCTCGGCCACCGCGGGCTCCGCCGCCGCGGCTGCGCCATCCTCGCGCCAGCGCAGGATTTCCACCGCCAGCACGGGATGATTGAATCCCTTCAGCTGCAGATCGTCCAGCGGCCGCGCGTCGACATTGGCTTCCACCATGCCGAAGACGCGGCGCGCGACGACGACCTGGCCGGCCTTGGCTTCGTCGCACAGCCGCGAGGCGAGGTTGGTGACGCTGCCGATCGCCGCGTATTCGAGGCGCTGCTCGAAGCCGATCTGGCCGAGCGTCGCATATCCAAGTGCGACGCCGACGCCGAAACCGAGGCTGTGGCCGCGGTTGCGCCAGCGCTCGGTGAGGAGCCCGATGGTGTCGCGCATCTCGACCGCCATCTTCACCGCGCGGGCTACGTGGTCCCCGAGCTGAATCGGCGCGTTGAACAGGATCATCACGCCGTCGCCGGCATAGCGGTCGAGCGTGCCCTCATAGCGGAAGATCAGCTCGCCCAATGCGGCGTGATATTCGCGCAGCACGTTCATCGCTTCTTCCGGCTCGGTCGATTCGGTGAACGCGGTAAAGCCGCGCAGGTCGCAGAACACCACGGTGACCTCGCGGCGGTGGCTGTCGAGCAGCGCGTCGTGGCCGTCGGAGGAGGCGATCAGCTGCGCCACCTGTGGCGCCAGGAAACGCTCGAGCTTGCGGATGCGCTCGATCTCGGCGAGCTGTTTCTCGACCCGCTCCTCCAGCGACTTGTTCCAGTCCATCAGCTGGTCGGTCTGCTCCCGCAGTTTTGTAGCCTGCTCCTGCACCGTGGAATGCGCCGAGGACAATTCGCGGCCCTTCTGGTCGACTTCGGAGAACAGCCGCGCATTGCGCATCGCCAGCACCGATTGGTGCGCGAAGGTGCGCATCAGCCCGATCAGATTGTCGGAAAATTCGCCGGCGTTTTTGCGCAACACCACCAGCGCGCCGAGCGCGCCCTGCTGGTCCACCAGCGGCACCACCAGCACCGAATGAAAGCCGGCCGCGACCGCGACGTCGCGGAGCAGATGATCCTTTGCGGCGGCGAGATCCGGGATCGCGATCGGCTCGCCGCGGCTGGCAGCCTCGCCGAGCGCGCTGCCGCTCTCGTCGATCACGAGATGCGCGCCCTCGGCGCCGCGATCGATGCCGATCGCCTCCGTCAGGTTGAACTGATGTTTTGCGGCGTCATAGCCGTAAATCAAGACCGCGTCGGCATGGGTGATTTCCAGCGCGCGGGCGGCGACGGTCGGCAGCACGGCATTGAGGTCGAGCGAGGAGGCGACCGCACGGCCGACTTCCTCCAGCACCTTCAGCTCATTGATCGAACGGGCGAGGTCGCGGGTGCGCTCCTCGACCTTGGTCTCCAGGCCCGAATAGGTCTCGGCGAGCTGGCCGGCCATGCTGTTGAACTGGTTGGCGAGTTCTTCGAGTTCGTCGGAGGTGTGGACATCGATGCGGTGGCTGAAATCGCCGGCGCCGAGACGCCTGGCGCCGCGGCGCAGCGCGGTGATCGGGATCAGCATGCGCCGCGCGAGCACCGTGCCGGCCATGATCGCGACTACCAGCCCCAGCCCGATCAGGAGCGCGATCCGCAGCAGCTGGTCGCGGATCGGGGCCAGCGCCTGCAGCGTCGGCTGCTCGAAGAACACGGTCCAGCCGAGTTTTGGGATCGCGCTTGCCGCCGTCAGCACCGAATGGCCGGTCGTATCGGTGCCCGAGGCCAGCGGCTCGCCGTTGGCGGTCAAAAGCGCTGCGACCTGCGGCAGGGCCGAGACGTCGGCGGCGAGTTCGGGACCCTTGGAGGACGCCGCCAGCACGCGGCCCTTGGCGTCGACCACATAGGCGAAGGCGTTCTTGCCGACCTGGGCGTCGCCGAGGAAGTCGGTGAGAAAGGAGAGATCGACGTCGGCCAGCGTCACGCCGGCGTTGAGGCCGGAATGCGACATGCCGATCGACATGTACGGCTGCGATCCGCGGAATTCGGCCGGCGCGCGGCTGGAGCCGCGGGCGACCGCTTCGGTGAAACGCAGGTCGCGCAGGTAGTCGGCCTTGCTGCCGGCGACCGCCGAGGTGCGCGTCTGCCGCAGCAGCTCGCGGCCATTGCCGTCGAGCAGCTGGAGCTGGACCACCGGCGCCACCTGGTTCAACAGCTTGGCGTAGTCGGCGCTGCGCTGCTGCAGGCTGTCGCGCGCGCCGCTGGTCACCCAGCTGATCTGGCGTTCGAGTTCGAACACCGACTGCTCGATCCGCCGGGCGGTAGCGTCCGCGCGCTCGCTCATGGCATCGGTCAGCGTGGCCTTGGTGGCGCGGTAGCTGATGAAGGTTTCCATCGCGCCGTTGACGGCCAGCACGAAGATCACGAGCCCGACGAGTGCGAACACGTATTTGGCGAACAGGCCCTGGCGGAGCGACCCGATCTTGTCCCAAACCCCGTTCATCCAGACCTCGGAAAGCAGCCCGTCCCGGCCACGGCTTCACGGCCCCTTCCGGCCGCAACCCCTGTCTACCACAGTTTTCCACCCCCCGGCCGGCACGTTGCCAGCGTGGTTAGCCCCGATTTTGGGCACTCCCACTTCCCCCTCCCCCCGCGAGCGTAGCGAGTGGCGGGGAGGGGTCGGGGGTGGGGGGCGCAACAACGGCGGTGTGAGGATTAACGAAGAACCGAAGGTCGAAGCGAGCGAAGACTACGACCTCACCGATTGAACAGCCGCTTCAGCACATCCTTCATCGCCTGGCTGTCCTCGGTCGGCTGCGGGATCGCCGAATCGCTGGTTTGCGGCGGCCCCGTCGGCGGCGGGGGCGGCGCGGTGGCCTGCGCGGGCGGCGGGATCGAGGACGGCGGCGGGATGTTGCGGCCTTGTCCAAGTCCCTGGCCAAGCCCTTGCCCGGTGCCTTGGCCAAGTCCCTGCTGCAGCAGGTTGCCGATGGTCGAGCCGAGCTGGCCGCCGAGCGGATCGCCCGGCTTGTCGCCGGTGCCGCCAGCGTCCGGCGTGCCTTTCATCAATCCGCCGAGCCCGCCAAGTGCATTGCCAAGTCCGCCATTGCCGACCCCGCCATTGCCAAGTCCGTTACCTAGTCCATTGGCAAGCCCGCCTATTCCGGCGCCGCCGGGCCCGAACAGGCCTTGGCCCATCTGCTTGAGTTTGGCATAGGCCGCATCGGGATTGTCGAGGATGCCCTGCATGTCCGGATAGATCCGCGGCTGGGACCAGGAACCGTCGATCACGACGGGAATGCCGAACCCGACCGGATCGGCGGCGCGGCCCTGGCCTTCGGTCGTCATCACCAGTTTCGGCTCGACCCGGAACGCCAGCATCTGCGTGCCGAGGTCGATGGTGCCGGCGCCGGTCATCCGCACCAGCGGTCCGACCAGATTGAGATCGGTGGTGGTGGCCTGGCCCTTCTCGATCTTGAACGAGGCGCCGAACTGGGTGAGGTCGGTGTTCTGGTCCTGACCTTCCTGCCAGCCCGACAGCGGGCTGGCGGTTAGCGAGCGGATCATCTGCGCCACGTTGAGACCCTTGATGGCGCCGTCCTGGAATACCGCGAACAAGGTACCGTCGAGATTGCTCATGATGGCGCGCTGGGAGAGGCCCATCGAGCGCACCGCGAGCTTGGCCTGCAGCTTGCCGTCGAGCTTGTCGAAACCGGCGAGGCTTCGCAGCAGCGGCAGCGCGCGGACGCCGGTGAGGTCGCAGCGCAAGGTATAGGCCGGGTTTGCCGCCGAGGCATCGACGATCACGTCGCCATTGGCCAGCCCGTCATAGGCGCCGAGATTGGCAAACCGCGCCCTCAACACACCGCCGGCGAGCGCGGCGTCGATCGAGACTGGGGCGAACCTCGCCTGTCCGATGGCGAGTTCGGCCGCGGAAATGCGCGCCTGGGCGTCGACATAGTTCAGGCCGTTGAGGTCGAATGAGGCCTCGCTCCAGGCCTGCTGCAGGCCCTGCGCGGACTGCGAGGCGTCCGATGATGCGGCTGCCGCAAGCTCGAGCCGCTGGAAGTCGAGATCGAGTTTCACCAGCGGCTTGCTCGCGGTATCGACCGAGGCCCAGCCGTTGAACTCGCTATCGCCGAGCGCGCCTGACAGCCCGTTGATCATGATCACCGCGCCATTAAGCCGGACCTCGGCCTTGGCCGACAGCTGCGCCTGCAACAGCCCCGGCGCGTCGAGCACCAGCGCGACCGGAATATTCTGCCGTTCGCCGGGATGCGCCGGCGCGGTGGCGCCGATGTCGAATTTGAGCAGATGCCCGCTGGCATGCGCGCTGCCGGTGACCTTGACCTTGCGATCGGCGCCGATCGTGGCGTCGAGATTCAAGGCGTCGATGCGGTTGTCGACGCGGTCGCGCGGATTGGAGAATTCGACCACCCCGTCGGTCACCGTCACGCGGTCGATCGACGGCGCGCTGTCATCGGCCTCGCCCGGCGACGAGACGGCCGGTTTCGAGGCCGGATTGAGCGGCCCGGTGCGCTCGCGCAGCAGTGGCACGTGCAGCACCGGCCGCACGATGTTGAGTTCGGTGACCCGCGGGTGGCCCGACCACAGGCTCGCCAACGTGATGTCGGCCTGCACGCTGCCCACCGTCAGGCGGTTGGCGCCGTCGCGGTCCTTGGGCGCCTCCAGCGTGACGTCGTTCATCGTCACGTTGAGCGACGGCCACAGTCCGATGCTGGTGCCGCCGGCGATGATCAGCCGGTAGCCGGTTTCACGCTCCACGCGCGCCTGGATCGCCGAGGTCAGGAAGCCGAACGGCACTCCCACGACCAGCAGCAGCACGGCGATGATGACGACGGCAGCAATGGCGCTGCCCGCGATTTTCAAGGCTCTCATGGCGACATTCCGTACCCGGCAGACGGCATCGATTTTGGCCTCAAGTCTACCCCGGAAACGCGAAGCGGCTCAAAGCCGCTAAAAATAATCCAGGGTGGTCGCAAAGTTATGTGACTTATGGCACACTTCCGGATGAGGCTGTTTTTTTGAACCGGGAAGCATTGCAATGAGCAAAGCCGCCGAATTTGCGGTCATCCTGAAGATGAATCCGATGTTTGCGGATCTGGGCGCCGACGAACTGGCGCGGATTTCAAACCTCTGCCACACCCAGAACCTCAAGACCGGCGAGGTGCTGTTCCAGAAGGGCGATCCGGGCAATGCCCTGTTCGGGGTCCGCCGCGGCCAGATCCGGATCGAAACCGGGGCCTCGGACGGCACCCGCTTGACCCTCAATTTCATGGGCCCGGGCGATCTGTTCGGTGAGGTCGCAGTCCTCGACGGCTTTCCCCGCACCGCGGACGCGGCCGCCGGCGAGGCAAGCGAATTATTCGTGCTGCGGCGCGAGGACTTTTTGTCCCATCTCGAACGCGAGCCCAAGGTGGCGATCAAGATCATCCAGCTGTTGTGCCAGCGCATCCGCTGGCAGAGCGAGCGGATGGAGGAATCGATGCTGCAGCCGCTGCCGGTGCGGCTCGCGCGCAGGCTGTGCGCGCTGGCGGCCGATTTCGGCTCCGAGGTGCACATCTCCCAGGAACAGCTCGGCATCTTCGTCGGCGCCGCGCGCGAAAGCGTCAACCGCCAGCTCCAGCTCTGGCGCAAGGACGGCATTTTGGACCTGCAGCGCGGCCGCATCATGCTGCAGAACCTGACCAAGCTGACGGCGGTGGCACGGAACGAGTAAGGGGTGTAATCTGTCGACATGAACCAACCGATCATCTCGATCAGCCCTGACGTCATGGGGGGCGCCGCCGTGTTCCACGGGACGCGAGTCCCCGTGCAAACCTTGCTCGACTATCTCGAGGCCGGCGAATCGATCGATGACTTTCTCGCAGGCTTCCCATCCGTCACGCGCGCGCACGTCATCGCGTTCCTGGAAGAAGCCAAGACGCGAATGGTCGAAGCCGCTTCGTGAAAGTCCTTAAGCGGCTTCCGGGACGTAGGGCGGGACCAGGAGGTCCGCGCGCGGAAAGGCCACCACGGCATAGGCGCAGCCCTGCTCGTCGCTGAATTCCACGAGCGACGTCTTGTCGTCAAGCTGTTCGACAATTGTGCCTACCTGCCCGCGTACGAGCTGCTGCGCGGGAACGTCCGTCAACAATGCTACCGCGGCCAGTAAAGACGGCCTTACGTCGCCTGAAGGCCTCATGAGTCAAATCCAACGATTACTCCGCCGCCGGCGAATGCACGATGGTCGGCGCGGCCGGCGGCTCGCGATGATCGGGGGCGTGGCCGGCGCCATGATCGGCCGGCTTCGCGGCCTCGGTCTCCCCGTGCGAGACGAGCAGTTTCTTGCCGAAATGCCAGAACAGCGAGCCGATGTCGTCCATCATCATGAACATCGCCGGCACGAACACCAGCGACAGCACGGTGGAGAACACCAGGCCGCCGATCACGGCGAGCGCCATCGGCGAGCGGAATTCGCCGCCGGCGCCGAACGCCAGCGCCGATGGCATCATGCCGGCGGCCATCGCGATCGTGGTCATGACGATGGGCCGGGCGCGCTTCATGCCGGCGTCGATGATCGCCTCGTGGCGCGGCTTGCCCTCGTGGATCGATTCGACCGCGAATTCCACCAGCATGATGGCGTTCTTGGTGACGATGCCCATCAGCATCAAGATGCCGATCCACACCGGCGTCGTCAGCTGCTTGCCGGTCACCAGCAGCGCCGCGATGGCGCCGCCGATCGAGAGCGGCAGCGAGAACAGGATGGTGATCGGCTGCAGGAAGGTGCCGAACAACAGCACCAGCACCGCATAGACCATCATCAGGCCGGCGGTGATCGCGGTGGCAAAGCCTTCCGACAGTTCGTTGAGGCTTTCGGCGTCGCCCGAGGGGCTGACCTTGACGCCCTTGGGCAGCGTCTTCATGACAGGCAGGTCGTAGATCTTCTTGGTGGCGTCGCCGAGCGCCGACGATCCGACGAGGTCGGCCGCCACCGTGGCCTGGCGCTCCCGGTCGTAGCGGTTGATGCTGGTCGGACCCTGGTCGAGCTTGATGTCGGCGACCACCGACAGCGGCACGCCGCCCTTTTCGCCGTGCTCGCCGAGCGGTACCCGCAACTGGTCGAGCAGCGCGATATCGCCGCGCGCGGCATCCTCGAGCTGGACGCGGATCGGCACCAGCCGGTCGCCGGCGTCGAATTTGGCGAGCGCCGGACCGACGTCGCCGATGGTGGCGACGCGGATCGTCTGCGACAGGCTTTCGGTCGAGACGCCGAGCCGCGCGGCCAGATCGGCGCGCGGCTGGATGCGCAGCTCGGGCCGGTCGAGCGAGGTTTCCGAGATGACGTTGGCGATCAGCGGAATCCGCTTCATCTGGGTTGCGAGTTCGCTGGCAACATTGTTGACGATGTTGCTGTCGACGCCGGTGACCACCAGCGAGATCGCGCGCAGGCCGTTTTCGTCGAGGAACCAGAACCGGATATCGGGGACGTTTTCGAGGTCCTTGGAGATCGCAAGCTCAAGCTCGCGCTGGGTGATGCTGCGCTTGGTCTTCGGCGTGTAATTGATGATCAGCGCGGCGCGGCGCACCTCCAACGTCCCCGGCGGCACCCGACCGCCATCGACGAACACGCTCTTGACCTCGGGCCGCTTGCGCAGCCGGGCGACGATTTCCTCCGTCACCTTCTCGGTGAAGGCGAGCTGCGTGCCCGGGGGCAGCTCCATTGCGAGCAGCGAGCGCGCGGTGTCCTGCGCCGGCAGGAAGCCTTGCGGCAGCAGCGTGATGCTCCAGATCGAGGCGGCAAAGATGCCGAAGCCGATCAGCACGGTAATGAAATAATGCTTGACCGACCAGGTGACGAGCCTGGTGTAGCCCTTCAGCGCCCGTCCCGGCGGCGGATCGTCATGGGCGTGGTCTTTCAGGAAATAGGCCGCCAGCACCGGCGTGACGAAGCGGGCGGCGAGCAGCGAGAAGAACACCTGCACCGACACCGTAATGCCGAACTGCTTGAAAAATTGCCCGGCAATGCCTGACATGAAGCTTGCGGGTGCGAAGATCGCGATGATGGTCAGCGAGATCGCGATCACGGCCAGCCCGATTTCGTCGGCGGCCTCCAGCGCCGCGCGATAGGGCGATTTGCCCATCCGCATGTGGCGGACGATGTTCTCGATCTCGACGATGGCGTCGTCGACCAGGATACCCGTCGACAGCGTGATCGCCAGGAAGCTGACGAGGTTGAGCGAGAATCCCAGAATGTCCATCGCCCAGAACGCCGGGAAGATCGACAGCGGCAGCGAGATCGCGGCGATGATGGTGGCGCGCAGGTCGCGCAGGAACAACAGCACGATGACGACGGCGAGAATCGCGCCTTCGAACAGGGTCGAGATCGCCGCCTCGTAATTGCCCTTGGTGAATTCCACCGAGGTGTCGATCAGCTTCAGGTCGACGTCGGGATAGGCCACCTTCAGCGCGTCGATGCGCTTCTGCACGGCGGCCGCGACCACCACGTCGCTGGCGCCCTTGGAACGCTTGATGCCGAGCGCCACCACCGGCTCGCCGTTGAAGCGCGCGAAGGTGCGGCGGTCGGCGATGGTGTCGGTGACGGTGCCGAGATCGTCGAGCCGGACCTCGCCGCCGCCGAACAGCGGGATCATGGTGCCGGCGAGTTCGCTCAGCGTCTTGGCGCCGGCGAGCGTGCGGATCGCCTGGTCGTTCTTGCCGATCTCGGCCCGGCCGCCGGCGAGGTCGACATTGGTGCCGCGCAGGCTCTGGCTGACATTGACCGCGGTGAGGCCTGCGGCCTGCAGCCGGTCGGGATCGAGCGAGACCAGGATCTCGCGCTCGACACCGCCGATGCGCTCGACCTGGGCGACGCCGCGCACGCCCTGCAGCGCACGTTTGACGACGTCGTCGACGAAATAGGACAATTGCTCCGGCGTCTTGCCGGGAGAGATCGCGGCATAGGTGACGATCGGCAGGCCGATGACGTCGACCCGCTGGATCAGCGGCTCATTGACGTTCTGCGGCAGGTTGGAGCGCACCCGCGTCACGGCGTCCTTGATGTCGTTCAGCGCGCGGTCGGTATTGGTCTCGAGCGCGAACTGGATCGTGGTCACCGACAATCCGTCGGTGATCGAGGACGAAATGTGCCGCACGCCCTCGACGCCGGAGACGCCGTCTTCGATGGTCTTCGTGACCTGCGATTCCAGCTCGGCCGGCGCCGCGCCGAACTGCGCGACCGCGACCGAGATCACGGGAATGTCGGCCGAGGGCAGCCGCGTCACCGCGAGCTTGGTGAAGCTGACCCAGCCGAGCACCAATAGAATGATCGAAAACACGATGGACGGAAGCGGGTTGCGGATCGACCATGCCGAGATATTGAGAGCCATCAGCGTACCCGCGTTCGATCGTCGTCGGCGAACATGGTCTTGATCTGGTCGCCGTCATGTAGCGAAGAGCCGGCATCGGCGACGACGGTTTCGCCGACCCTGAGCCCTTCAAGGATCTCCGTCATGTTGTCCTGCACCAGCCCGACCCGCACCTTGCGCGTTTCGACGGTATTTCCATTGACCACCTGAACGGTCAGATGGTCAATGGCGCTGCGCAGGACGGCGACGCCGCAGCTTCGCTTGGCGTCGATGTGGACGCGGGCAAACATGCCGGGCTTGAGCTGAGCGGTGCCGGTAAGGGTGATCCGGACATGGCCGAGCTGGGTGGCGCGGTCGATTTGCGGCGAAACCAGCCGCACCCGTCCCAGGATATCCGGAGCGCTGTCACGGCTGATACGTACATTGGCGCCCGCATTGAGCTTCAGCAGGTTGAAGGCGGGGACCTCGGCATCCAGTTCGAGCTCGTTGTTGACGGCGATGCGGAACATCGGGCCTGCCTGCGGCGAAGCCGGCGCGCCGGCGACGGTCCGGACCTCGGTGACGAGACCGGGGGCCGGCGCGCGCAGCGACGTCGGCGAAGCGGGCCTGTTGTTGCCGCCGCCTCCGCCTTGCTGCTGCTGCTGCGGTGGTGGCGTCAGCCGCGCCAGTTCCTGATCGTCGCGGACCATGTCGCCTTCGCGGACGAGTACGTCGGAAACCTTGGACCCCTCCTGGTCGACGCCTACCACCGCCTCCCGGCGCGGCACGACATATCCGGTGCCCCGCACCACATCGGAGAAGCAGGCGTCGACGGCTTTCGTCACGATGACGAGCGCGTCGGTCTGCGTTTCCTTCTCCTCGGGCGGCGAACGATGCTCGAACCAGTACCAACCAGCCGCCAGGGCCACCAGGAAGACCGCGGTCAGCGCAGGTTTTGTGTACTCGGAGAGCGTCATCGCCGGATCAATCCAGACCTAAAGCCGCGGGAGGGCGGGTAGCAATGGCAGATCATATTGGATCGCAGCGGTCCACTCAAACGGTGTGACGCATTTGATGTGACGCATTTGGAGACGTCCGGCAAAAAGGCCGGGCGCGAAGTGGATGCCTATTCGGGAGATCGAGACGACGGCGTCCCGCAGGGATGCGGGACGCATTGCCGAGGCGGAACTTTATTCGGGCCTGCCACCGTTACTTCGATGCCGTGGCCTTATTCTCCATATTGGCCACCTGCACACGGCGGTTGGCGTCCGCCATCGGGTTGGCCGGGTCCTTGAGCTTGCTCTTGCCATAGCCGACGGTCACGAGGTCGGAAGCCGCGATATTGTATCTGTCGACCAGATACTTCTTGATGGCGTCGGCACGCCGCTCCGACAGGTCCTGATTGTAGCTCTCACCGCCCGCGGCGTCGGTATGGCCGGCCAGCACGAAGGTCGAGCCCTTCAGGTCGGGATTGGTCAGCGCCTTGCCGAGCGCCTGGACCGACGGCAGCGACTTCGCGCTGATCTCGGCCGAATTGTAGTCGAAGTTGATTTCGAGATCGATTTTCGGCTTGTCCTTGACGACGGTGGCGATCTCTTCACGCTCGGTGGTCGTCAGCGAACGCGTCGGCTTGCCGCGGACGGCCTGAAGCAGACGTCCCTCGGCGGCAACCGTCGCCGGATCTGGCTCGGTCTGGGGACCCACTGACAGGCCCCGGGTCAACGGCTTTTTCACCGGTACCAGCGCCCGGACGATTTGATCCTCGGTGACGTTGGCGTCGCCGGCTCTGGCGGCTGCCACACCGAGCGAAAGCACCGCCCCAACCGTCAGAAACGAAAGCATCGCGGTAAGACTTCTCCTTGCAGACATTCTCGACATTGCCAGTCCCTCCTGCCCTGCGCTGCCCGCGCGGTTCCAAATCAATAATAGACAAAGCCGCCAAACCGGTCGCGGCTGCTTCCCTGTTGTCTTTGGCGCCGGCCCCAGGGTTCGAGGAAAGCGCCGGCATCCCAACTCAAATTACCGTCAACTTACTCCGTAATTGGCCGTCAACGTACCCCGTAATCGGAAAATTCCTTGACGATGTCCGGATCCATCGCCTTGGCGTTGGTGATGTCGATATCGCCCTCGGCAAAGGCGCCGTTGCGCCGCTTGGCGAGCCCGCGCCCGTACAGCGACGACGTCAGCTTCGGATTGATCTTCAGCGCGGCGTCGAAATCGGCAATGGCGTTTTTCGTCATTCCGCTCTTGAGGTTAACGAGCCCGCGGCTGTCCAGCGCGTCGACGAAATTCGGGCGCAGCCGGAGCGCCTCGTTGCAGTCCTTCAGGGCCGCCTGCAGGTCGCCGATCACGGCGCGGGCCCAGCAGCGGTTGTTGTAGGCCTCGACATCCTTGGAGTTCAGCCGGATCGAATCGTCGAAATCCCGGATCGCCAGGCTATAGGCCCCCTTGCTGGCATAGACCTGCCCGCGCCGGTACAGCGCGTTCTGGTCGTCGGGATTGTCGTTCAGCTTGGCGGTCAGGCTCTTGATGGTCGGGTCGTCGGCCAGTGCGAGCTGCGAGTTCGAATCGTCCTTCTCGACCGGCCTATCCACGGGGGGCGGCAGAACCTCGACCTTGGGCTGCTGCGGCGGGGGGTCGTAGCGCGGAGGCGGGGGATCGTAACGCGGTGGCGGCGGGAGCGGCGGCGGCTCGGGATTGGGTGGCGGCAGCGTCGCCACCACCGAACCGGACGGCCGCGCGCCCGGAATGAACGAAAAATCCTCGGCGAGCGAGGACGAAATCCATGGCACCTGCGCGCCGCGGGAGGCGCGGGTGACGCCGACCCGGGTCCGGTTCAGCGTCTCTTCCGCCATCAGGTCGGGAACCCGGATTTCCTTGAGCAGTTCCTGCACGAACGGGCTGTGATCGCTGCCGACGTCCGACACGACAGAGGACAGCGCCGCCGAATACATCACCAGCGTCCCGTTCGGCGCGATCACCGGCGCCAGGCCGGCCGAAAAGCTGCGGAACCGGCGCTCGAACGGATTGCGCCTTGAAGCATCGATCAGCGCGATCTTGACGCCCGCGCCGCGGTTGTTGATCTCGCCCAGCACCGTCTCGAGGCTGAAACCATCGCGCTTGACGTCCGGCTCGATCCAGATCTGGGCGTCGACCGGGATCATGTAGCTCTGGCGATTGGACTGGATACCGAAGCCCGAGAAGAAAATCAGCGCGACCGAGCCGGGCTTGATCTTCCCATAAAGCCGGTCAAAGGCCTTCCGCGTGCCGTCGATGGTCAGGTTTTCGCCGATCTCGACGTTGAAGCCGTCGCGCTTGAGTTCGTCGGCGACGTCGCGGGCGTCGTTGATCGGTTCCTTCAGCGGCGTTTCGGCGTCGGGATATTTCGAGTTGCCGATCACCAGCGCAAAGCGGTCGCCGCGATCCGCGGCTGACGACGGCACGATCGGCGCGACCGACAAGATCAGGGTCACAAGCAATACGAGAAAAATTCTCATCCCACCGCGGTCCAGCCAAAAAGACGCCGATTCCAGCTCGCGCCTCGGCGACCTTACCCCACGCAACCCGCATTATCAAACCGGGTACGCATGTCCGTCAACTATCCAAAAGCCGCTACCGGTCCGTCAAATATCCGCAACAAAACTTTCCCCAGCTCCGGGGTATCCGTCGGAATCGATCGATGGAGCGGCGGGTTTCCCAACAGGAGAAGCGGGGAGGGATCCGTTTGCCGCGCTCGATCGCTTCCCCTCCCCGGCGGAAGATTACAATGTGACCGATCTCACATTGCGGCATGGTCTCCTCCGTTGACCTTTTGCGAGCGCGATGGCTTGTTGCGCCACCGGCCGATCGCCCAACCAACCAGCAAGAAGTGGCACCGATGGGAAACGCCTACGAAATCTACGCGCTGCGCTATGCGACCATGGCGCGCACGCCGCATATGAACTTCCTCTCGCCCGATCCGCACGAGACCAGCGCCCAGGATCTCGACTATTTCGTCTGGCTGATCCGCGGAGGAGGCCGCAACATCCTGGTCGATACCGGCTTCAATGCCGATGAAGCGAGCTTGCGCGGCCGCAAGCTGACGCTCAATCCGGTCGATGCGCTCAAGGGTTTTGGCGTCAACGCGGAAGATATCAAGGACGTCGTCGTCACCCACCTGCATTACGACCACGCCGGCAATCTGGACCGCTTCCCCAACGCGCGCTTCCATCTGCAGGATCGCGAGATGGCCTATGCGACCGGACGTTGCATGTGCAACGGCATGTTGCGTCATCCCTTCACGGTCGAGCATGTCACGCAGATGGTGCGCCACGTCTATGGCGAGCGCGTCACCTTCCACGCCGGCGAAGGCGAGATCGCGCCTGAGGTGACCGTGCACCGGGTCGGCGGCCATTCCGACGGATTGCAGGTGGTGCGGGTGGCGACCGAACGCGGTCCAGTGGTGCTCGCCTCCGACGCCGCGCATTACTACGCCAATTTGCATCGGCGCAGCCCGTTTCCGATCGTCTACAATATCGGCGACATGGCGACGGGATGGGAGATCGTCGAGCGTCTCGCCGGTCATCCGGATCGCTTCATTCCGGGCCACGATCCGATCGTCGCCGAGATCTATCCGCGCGCCAGCGACAAGGTCGATGCCTTCGCCCTGCACAAGGCGCCGTCGCGCTCGTTCGTGAAATAGCACGAGCGAAACGTCAGCACCAAGTTCGTCATGCCCGGCCTTGTGCCGGGCATCCACGTCTTCCTTCTTCGAGGCAAAGACGGGATGGCCGGGAAGAATCCCGGCCATGACGAAGGGCCTCAATACCCGCCGGCCTTGCCTGCTTCCTCGCTGGTCTGCACCAACCCCAGACTGTCCTCGATCTTGCCGAGCAGCGTCGCAAATTCCTTGCGTTCGCGCGCCGACAGGCACGACAATATCTCCTGCTCGCGGCGCAACAACCGCGGGATCAGCTGTTGGTACAGCGCGTTGCCTTTCCGCGTCAGGCGCAGCTTGAATTCGCGGCGGTCGTCCTCATTCTCGACGCGTTCCACCAGTTGCCGCTTCATCAGCGCGGTGACGGCGCGGCTGATGGTGGATTTGTGGGTCCGGGTGCAATGCGAAATATATTGCGCGCTGCAGGCGTCATCGCGGAAGCCGAGCGTCGCCAGCACCCGCCATTCCGGAATATCCAGCCCGTAGCGCTCGCGGTATTCGCTGGCGAGCGCGGCGGAAACCTCGGCGGCGAGCCGGTTCAACCGGAACGGCGCAAATCGGAACAGATCGAGGGTGGCCAAAATCGCTCCAATTTGAGTTGACGGCGGGCGCCGGTAGTCTAGATAGTTGCAGTTGCGACTATTTAGCGGGAATGAAACCGTTTTGCCAGAGCAGCCGGGCGCATGACGCAATCAAAAATCCAGTTCGGCTATCGCCGCCACGCCGACCAGGATCGGAGCTGGGCCGACATCGCCCGCCATCCGGTGGTCGTGGTCGGCGCCGGGCCGGTCGGGCTGTCGCTTGCGATCGATCTGGCGCAGCGCGGCCAGAGCGTGGTGCTGCTCGACGACGCCGACCGGATCGGCGAGGGCTCGCGCGCGATCTGCTTCTCCAAGCGCTCGCTGGAATATTGGGACCGGCTCGGCGTGGGACAGCGCATGGTCGACAAGGGCGTGGTGTGGAGCGTCGGCAAGATCTTCCACGGCGCCTCGCTGCTCTACCAGTTCAACCTGTTGCCCGAGGAGGGCCACAAGCGTCCGGCCTTCATCAACCTGCAGCAATTTTATGCCGAGGCCTATCTGGTCGATCGGGTGCAGGAGCTTGCTGCGATCGACCTGCGCTGGCGCAACAAGGTGACGGGATTGCAACCGCGCAACGATCATGTGGTGCTGACGATCGAGACGCCGGAGGGCCTCTATAGGCTGCGGGCCAGCCATGTCGTCGCCTGCGACGGCGCGCGGTCGTCGCTGCGGCAATTGGTCGGCGCCGAATTCACAGGCCAGGTGTTCGAGGATCAGTTCCTGATCGCCGACGTCAAGATGACCGCGGAATTTCCGACCGAGCGGTGGTTCTGGTTCGACCCGCCGTTCCACGCCGGAAGATCGGCGCTATTGCACAAGCAGCCGGACGACATCTGGCGCATCGATTTGCAGCTCAGCCCCGACGCGGACCCCGCGATCGAGAAGCGGCCGGAAAACGTGCGGCCGCGGATCGCCCGCATGCTCGATCACGGGAATTTCGATTTCGAATGGATCTCGCTCTACAAATTCCAGTGCCGCCGGATGGATCGGTTCATCCACGGCCGCGTGATCTTCGCCGGCGATGCCGCGCACCAGGTCTCACCGTTCGGCGCCCGCGGCGCCAATTCCGGGCTGGAGGATGCCGAGAACCTGGCATGGAAGCTCGACCGCGTGCTGCGCGGGAACTCGCCGCAAGCGCTGCTCGAGAGCTATCACGTCGAACGAAGCGCTGCTGCCGACGAAAACATCCGCGAATCGACCCGCTCGACCGATTTCATGGCGCCCGCCTCACGCCAGGAGGCGCGATTGCGAAAAGCGGTGCTGTCGCTCGCCAAGGAAACCGAATTCGGCAAGCGCATGATCAATGGCGGACGGCTGTCGGTGCCTTCGAGCTATCAGTCGCCGCTGTCGACCGAAGATCGGGAGATGTGGCGCGGTGGACCGCGGCCCGGCGCCTCCATGCTGGATGCGCCGATGACCGGGCGCGATGGCAGCGCTTCGTATCTGACCGACGCCTTCGTCAAATGCGGAAAAGGTTTTGTACTGATCGAGTTCGCCAATGGTAAAGCGATTGAACCTCCCGACGGTGTCGGCGTGATCCGGATCGGCGGCGGCGACGGTCTGCGCGATTCCGAAAACCTGGCCGGCAGGCGTTATGATGCCGAGCCCGGCACCGCCTATCTGGTGAGGCCGGACGGCTATGTCGCCGCCCGGTTTCGTCATCCGACACGATCTGCGCTCGACGCGGCGCTGACGCGCGCTTGCGGCAATAGCTGAGGGTTTTAAATGGCGTTGTCGACCAGTTCGAATTTTGCCAGGCCGGACGACGCGTTTCGCGCCGTCGTGGAAGCACATCGCGGGCTGTCTGATGAGCAGAGCGCCGATCTCGACGCGGCGCTGGTCCTGATCCTCGCCAACCATATCGGCGATTTCGACGTGCTGGTTGAGGCGATCGCGCTGGCGAAGCGGCGAATGACGGATGCGAGCCAGCAGCAACAGCAGCAGCAACAATAATGATACTCACATGCCCAAACACGTCATTGCGAGCGAAGCGAAGCAATCCATCTTTCCCCTAGGCTCGCTATGGATTGCTTCGCTACGCTCGCAATGACGCGCATAGAGTCAGTGTTATCGAAAAGGGAAATGGATTAATGGCCAAGGGTTTCGCGTCCACGACCGACATGGCGGAGAAGAAAGTCACCTTCTCCGAGATCGGCACCGACCTCTACGCCTTCACTGCCGAGGGCGATCCGAATTCGGCCGTCATCGTCGGCGACGACGGCTGCTTGGTGTTCGACGCGCAGGCGACGCCGGCGATGGCGGGTAAGGTGATCGAGCGGGTCAAGAGCGTCACCGACAAGCCGATCAAATATGTGGTGCTGTCGCATTACCACGCGGTGCGGGTGCTGGGCGCTTCGGCCTACAAGGCGCAAGGCATCATTGCCTCGCAGGAGACTTACCGGCTGGTCGCGGAGCGCGGCCAGCAGGATTGGGATTCCGAATATGGCCGCTTTCCGCGGCTGTTCCAGGATGCGCAGAGCATCCCCGGCCTGACCTGGCCGACGCTGACTTTCGAAGGCGAGATGTCGATCTACCTCGGCAAACGCGAGGTGCGGCTGATGCAGCTCGGCGCGGGGCACACCTCAGGCGATATCGTGGCCTGGGTGCCGGATGCGGAGGTGATGTTTTCCGGCGACCTGATCGAATATCATTCGGCCTGCTATTGCGGCGATGCGCATCTGCGCGAATGGCCGGCGACCTTGAATGAAATCCGCGCCTTCAATCCCAAGGCGATCGCGCCGGGGCGCGGCGACGCGCTGAAGGGCATTGCGACGGGACGCGAGGCCATCGCCATGACGCGCGATTTCGTCACCACGCTCTATGGCGCGGCCGAATCCGCCGTCGCCAAGGGCCGCAATCTCAAGGACACGATGGCCGCGTCGCGCGAGGTGATGGATCCGAAGTTTTCGAGTTTTGCGATCTACGAACACTGCCTGCCCTTCAACGTCTCGCGCGCTTTCGACGAAGCGTCTGGAATCGACGACCCCGTGATCTGGACCGCGGAGCGCGACCGCGAAATGTGGGCTGCCTTGCAAGGAGGATAACCATGAACATCAACACTTCGCCCGACCTCGTCAGCCGCAGCACCACAGGCGTCACGCCGGGCTACATGTCCGGCTTCGGCAACAGCTTTGAGACCGAGGCGCTGCCCGGCGCGCTGCCGGTCGGGCGCAATTCGCCGCAGCGGGCGGCCTATGGGCTCTATGCCGAACAGCTCTCGGGCTCGCCGTTCACGGCGCCGCGCGGCAGCAACGAGCGCTCCTGGCTCTATCGTATCCGGCCGTCGGTGAAACATTCCGGACGTTTCACCAAGGTCGATGCGGGGCTGTGGCGCAGCGCGCCGTGCCATGAATACGATTTGCCGATCGCGCAACTGCGCTGGGACCCGACGCCGATCCCGAAGCAAGAGATGACTTTTCTGCAGGGCGTGCAGACCATGACCACGGCCGGCGACGTCAACACGCAGGCCGGTATGGCCGCGCATGTGTTCCTGATCACCAAATCGATGGTCGACCAGCATTTCTACAATGCCGATGGCGAGATGATGTTCGTGGCGCAACAGGGCAATCTGCGCTTCGTCACCGAGTTCGGCCGGATCGACATCGAGCCCGGCGAGATCGCGGTACTCCCGCGCGGCGTCAAATTCCGCGTCGAAATTCCGTCGGGCCCCGCGCGCGGCTACATCTGCGAAAACTACGGCGGCGGCTTCACGATGCCGGAGCGCGGCCCGATCGGCGCCAATTGCCTGGCGAACGCGCGCGATTTCCTCACCCCCGTGGCCGCTTATGAGGACAAGGACACGCCGACCGAACTGTTCGTGAAATGGGGCGGCTCGCTGTTCAAAACCACGCTGCCGCATTCGCCAATCGATGTGGTGGCCTGGCATGGCAATTACGCGCCCTACAAATACGATCTGCGGACGTTCTCGCCGGTCGGCGCCATCAGCTTCGATCATCCGGATCCGTCGATCTTCACGGTCTTGACCTCGCCGTCGGAAACCGCGGGTACCGCGAACATCGATTTTGTCATCTTCCCGGAGCGCTGGCAGGTGGCGGAAAACACCTTTCGGCCGCCCTGGTATCACATGAACATCATGTCGGAGTTCATGGGCCTGATCTACGGCGTCTACGACGCCAAGCCGAAAGGTTTTGTCCCCGGCGGCATGAGCCTGCACAACATGATGCTGCCGCACGGCCCCGACCGCGACGCCTTCGACCACGCCAGCAATTCCGAATTGAAGCCGGTGAAGCTCACGGGCACCATGGCCTTCATGTTCGAGACGCGATACCCGCAGCGCGTCACCGCGCATGCCGCGAAGAGTTCGACGCGGCAGGACGACTATGCCGATTGCTGGAAGGGCCTGGAGAAACGCTTCGATCCGAATAGGCGGTGAGTCGTTCTTACCCTCCCCCTCCAGGCAGGGCTATCGCATATGGCTGAGAGCAGCCATGAGGAAGGCGTTATCCCATCCGGCGCGTTTGATTTTTCGCCGCAGGGAGGCTCGATCTGGGTGAGTTCGCAGGATGTTGAGGGCGAGCCTGCGC
>Ga0210388_10000209_pt1 | contig 55489 bp, 43 predicted proteins | sample IncBWC19OmetaG_FD_155485 | JGI IMG/M metagenome (GOLD analysis project Ga0210388, IMG submission 155485) | Forest soil microbial communities from Barre Woods Harvard Forest LTER site, Petersham, Massachusetts, United States - Inc-BW-C-19-O ... | reverse complement strand
CAATCATACCGTCGGTCGTTTGCTCATCATTGTCCGGTTATGACTTCGCGCGCTGGCCGGAGATACCCGGAACATATCCGAATTCAAATAGGGCTTTGGTGACAAACGACCGGCGGTCCTCATGCCGAGATTCGGCTTTTCCTATGTGGCCGCAACAACAATCTAAAAATCCAAAAATTCGTATGGGTGCCATGAAAAATTATATGCTGAACCTCCTCCAGCAATGCAGCGAGGAGAACTTCGGGCAGGAAGTCGTCGAACACGCCGTCGTGTCCAACCTGCTCAAGCTCACCTACAACCTCGAAACCGACCTGCACACCATTTTCGACCAGCGGTCGATTTGTTGCGACGCCCGGCCGCGAAATCCCAAGGAGGAATTGAAGGACCACACCGGCATCTGCGGCTGCTGCGGCAAAGAGACCGCGTTCGAACAGAATTACGATCGCTACATCAAAGCCTACCGCACCCGCTGCAACGCCAACGAGGCGCTGCTGGCCGATGTCTATGCCCACTCCGGCCTGCTCGAAGAAATTCTCCGGCCGCTGCCGACTGTGATCGAACGTGAACTGGTGACCAAATGAATACTGAATCCCCAGCGGCAGAATCCAAGCGGCAGGTTGCCGCCCGGCCGCCGTGCTATCCCGCGCGCCCCGTCAATGGCGGTCCCTTTCCCAAGGCGTTTCCCAAGTCCGGCGAATGGGGATTGGAGGGCAAATACAACGGCTGGCGCGCGTGGGTGCATAATCCCACCGGCGCGATGTTCAACCGCAAACTCGAACCATTGAGCATCACGGATGAATTCAGTGAGTCGCTGACCACCCTCCGTAAGCTGCCGTGGGAATGGTCCGATGTCGAAGCTCTTGAACGCCGGCATCACATCGGACGCGGCTCGCTCATCCTGCTCGATTATCTGCCGGAAGATCCCCGGCAGGTTTTAAAGGCACGCAAGGAATACATTCACCTATGCGCCGGCATCATCGGCATTCCGGTCCACGACCAGGTTAATCTGCCCATCGCCGAAAACTGCGTGTACCTGCCGATGAACTGGCGTTACGACGGCGCGGCGCAGTTATGGACCATCCTCCAGCAAAGCAACGCTGCTTTGGGGAGCAATGGCCGGTGCGGCACGCACTTCTGGGAAGGTTTCGTTTCCAAGCGGATGGATAGCATCTACCCGCGTCAGAACCGCAACCCGGAACTGGACTTCCCGTTCTGGATGAAGCATCGCTGGGCGTTTTAACGGGCGCGAAACAATTCACGGCCGAGGCGGAAGGGCAGGGGATGCATGAAGCGCTCCGCACCGCCACTTCCAACAAGTCCTTAACCATCTCAATGAACTTTGAATATCGTCATACCAATATCAAACATCGGGCGAGCGGCGAGGCCTTCCTGCACACCAGTTATTGCCGGAGTGATGAGGAAGCCTTGTCGCTTGCGCGGTTGACCTTTCACGCCGCCGTCTGGGAAATCGGCGGTGACGACCCCGTTCCCGAACCTGACCCGACCGTTCCACCGATGCCCGTTTCCGTTTCAAACCAGTACTCCCTAAATCTATGCTGAAATCCTCCATCTCCGCCGCCGCCACCCAATCCCTGTTTGATTCCGCCAGCAACGCCGCCGACAAGGGGCAGGCGCAATGGTTCACACCGCTCGATTGGGCGCGCATCCTGTCCGTGCCGCTCAATCCTTATCGGCCCGTCATCGCCGACCTCATGTGCGGCAACGGCCAGTTGTTGCGCGGTGCCAAACCCTTGCGGCCCGTCGAACTCATTTCCCAACCCAAAACCAAAACCGCATTGCTCGGTTGTGATCTGGATGCGTCTGGCTTCAACAGCGCCAACGCCGTGAGCGCCGACCTCACCCGGTTCTACGCCAAGCTGCGCGCCGTGGATTGGAAGTGCGATACGTTCGTTCTCAACCCCGGCTGGGATTTGCATCTATACCGCGAACCGATGGCCGCGTTGCTGGAGTCCGAATGTCCCGCCGTGCGCGAGGCCTTCGAGGCGCACGATGGCCGCACGCCGCGCGAGTGCATTGATTCCACCATCGCCACGCTGTGCATCGCGCTCGACCGGTCCAGTCATCTCACCGACATCCTGCTCGTCTCCAACAATGCCACCCTCGAACGGCTCCTGTTTGGCGGCAACGCCCCGCACCGCGCGCTGGCCGCGCACGCTTGGGCGCACCTGATCATTCCCGGAAACATCTGCGTGGACAAGCTGTCCGATTTTCAGACCGGCGTAGTCTGGCTGGCCCGCAGTCATACCCGCGGACTAACCGCCGGCAGTATGAAGTTGGTCGCCCGCACGCCCGCTGAACGGCTCGCCGCCGTCGAAACTGCCGTCGCCGATATCAGCCGCGACCGCTACAAGCTGCGCAACGGTCCGGAAACTGCCACGTACCTGCAGACCGCCAACAGCGTGGAATTGTGGAAGGCCGCGCAGGAGGAACAGGAACTTGAAAATGGTGGCCGTGCGCAAGCATCGTTCAATATTTGGTTCGATAACCAGGCCGGCGTCATCCGCACCTATCTGAACACCTTCGATACCGCCAGCGGTCGCGTGGATAAAGTGGCTGCCGCTTCCCTGCACGCGCTCAACGACCGCCAGCCGATCCAGCTCGTGGTGCAGCGGAACACGCGCCGCGCGCTGGAGAATGCCGTGGGGATTGGTGGCCGTCCGCAAGGACCGTGGACCGTGGACCCGGCGCTGATGCACGCCGTCGAGACGGCCATCGCGGAATACAATCATGTCCGCGCACCGCTCTACCCGCTGCCGGAGATCCAGCGGCTCGGCTACCTCGATGAGCAGGACGACATCCTGTGCACGCGCTCGGTCAGCAGTGGCCGCACCGGCACGGTGTTCCGTAAGGGACGCCGTTACGCGCTCCGCTCGACCACTGTGGCCGTCAAGCGGCTCGGCACCAAGATGAACACCATCGGCACGCTCGACGACGTAGAATGGAACGGGCAGGAGCTGGCGTTCTTCATCACCGATGACAATGGCGCGGAGCGATGTTTCATGGAGGAACGCCTGCGCGCGAAGAACGTGAAGATCAATCTCATCAAGCCCGGCACCACCGGCCGCAAGGCGAAGGACATCGAGGAGGATGTCGAGTGCGTGATTGACTTCACCTTGCAAAAACTCGTGGACTCCTTCGTCATCCCCAAAGTACCGGACGTTGCCACCATCAACCCGAAGCTGTTCCAGTCGTACCTCAAGACGCTTTCCGACATCGAGAAATTTCTCGTCACGTTCAAGTTCAAACAGTTCCAGCGCGACGACTATGCCCGCGCGGCGATGCAGGATGGCGTCATCCTCGGCCACGATACCGGCTTGGGCAAGACGATTGCCCTGTTCATGTGGGCGTTGCTCAAGTGCGGCTACGTCGCTGAAGGGAACAAGCTCCGGCCCGCCAAGCCCGTCCTGCTCATCGTCCCCGGCGACGGCCACGACCAGACCGATGACGAGGCGAGGAAGCATTTCAAGACCAAGACCGTTCGGCTCGAGAGTCAGGAAACATTCTACAAACTCGCCAAGCCCGACCCGCGCACCGGCCGCTGGTCCCTGCCGCCGGCTTACTACCTCACCAGCTACCAGCAGTTGACCGGCAACGGTGTCGTGGACTTCCCGCCGCTGTCCCGTCTCCATCCGGAGAGCACCATGTCGCAACTCTACTTGAAGGAGGCCGATGCCGTGGATTGGTGGAACCGGCGCGGACAGATTTACACCCGCGACTATGAACGGTTGAAAGTTACGGCCAACAGTACGCTCAAGGAAATCGAGGACGCGTATGAAAACATCCGCCGGACCTCTGACAACATCGTCATTGACCTTGCGTATGAATCCGTGTGCGTCCTCCGCTGGTTGACGCCGACCGGCGGCGCCGGCGCGGGACTGCGCGATGCCGCCAAGCCATCCGCGCCGTCCACCAAACGGTTCAATGCCGCCGCGAAGGTGGAAGCCCCAGTACCAGCCCGAGGTTCGGGTCATGCTTGGGAACGGCTCGACGAACAACAGCAGCAGTTCATCCGCTCCGAACTGGTCATCTGTCGCCATCGCGATTACTCCAGCGGCATCGGCGAAACCCGGACGTTGCCGCCCAAGGAAGGCCAGCCCGAAGGCCAGCCCGAGGTTCGGGTTCGGGTCAAGTGCGTCTATTCGCCGTCGCTCGCCGACCTGGGTCAGGATTGCTTCTCCGCGTGCATCATTGACGAGGGCACGAAAATCAAGGGCGACGACACCATCATCGGCACCGGCGTCCGCCAGATCAACGCGGACTACCGGCTCGTGCTGACGGCGACCCCCATCAAGAACCGCTTCCCCGACGTGTTCCATCTCGCGCATTACGTCTGTGGCGGACACGAGGAACCGACCGCGCGCTTCCCATATGGCAAGGTGGACAAGCAGACTTTCGCGGAAGAATTCCTGGTCAGCGAACGCAACCTGTCGAAGGAGGAAAATTCCGAGGACAAGCGCCGCTTTGTCAAGTTCACCCCGCAGGTCTGCAACGTCCACCGCGCGTGGAAGCTGCTCGCCCCCGTCATCCTGCGCCGGCGCAAGGAGGATTGCGGCGAGGCGATTGTCCCAAAGATCCGCCACGTCGTGCGCGTGCCGATGGGGTTGTACCAGGCCGCCACGTATCAGTTCCACCTAAAAGCCAAGTATCGGGATTGCAAAGGCCGTCCCGCTGTCGGCGCGAAGCTACAGGCGCTGCGCATCGCCGCCGCCAACCCCGCCAGCGAATTGCTCATCCGTCCCGAACACGATGACTCCGACGGCAATCCCCGGAGCAAGTTCACCTACATCCCCAAGGTCGCCTCGTCACTGGAGCTGGTCCGGCTGGCGATGGAACGGCGCGAACAGGTCATCATCGGCAGCGCGTTCCAGAACGGCCTCGACGTGTTCAGCGCCCGGCTCAACGAGGCGGGCGTCAAACACCTGGTGCTCGACGGCCGCGTGAACCAGAAGCGCCGTGGCGAACTGGCCCGCCTGTTCAAGCTGGGTTGCCCGCGCGCCGTGGACGAGGGCTTGATTGAACGCGCGTCCGACTACCCCGTGCTGCTCGCCGGACAGGAGTGCATGGCCGAACTGCACAACTTCCATCTGTGCAACAACATCCTGCTCACCGCCTACTCGTGGGCGTTCGACAAGTTCGAACAGTTCATCAACCGCGCGCACCGGATGAACTCGCCGTGGGATGTCAATGTCTGGTCCGTCATCTGCGACGGCTCCATCGACCGCAAGCTGGAGGGCGGCATCCATGAGAAGAAGGACGCCGCCGGCCTCGTCCTCGATGGCCACCTGTTGGGCGAGACTCCCGGGGAAGTGAACTTCGCCGAACTGCTCCACATCGCCGAGCTGGAATTCAAGACCGTCAAGACGATTGACGAACACGACCTCGAACAAGGCTGGCCCCGCCTGCGCGCCGCGCTCGGCCGGGCGTTCCTCCAATGGAAGGGCATCATCCCAAGTTCGGCCAAGCCGCAGGCCGTGGCCAACGACCTGCCGCTCTGGCGGCAGCGGCTCTCGCGCCGCCGCCGTTAGCTCCGCTCGCCGACAGCTATGCCGAGTCCGGTCTGCTCGAAGAAATCTTGCGCCCGATTCTTCGAGCGACCGGTCGCCGGACTTGGGCAGCGCCTTGTCAAGTGGACCGCCGTCGACCGGTCTGGGTGGATAGCAAGGTGGTTTCATCGTTTGAGGAGTTCGGGAGTTTCGGCTATAGGGCAGGGGAGTTTGATTCTGCTCGACAGCCCCATGCCGTTGCCGTTCCTCGGGCGCAAGACCGTCTTGCGCGAAGAAGCCGTATTTGATGTCGCCAAACAGCGGATTTTGATATCTCTCCAAAGAGGGATTGCAGGATTTTCCAATAGGCGTAAAACTTTACTACTTTATGGTGAAAGCGTTTTCCAACGCAAAACCAAACCAACACATGCACAAACGGCAGCCAGCAAGAAGGGCACCGATCCAGATTGTGGTTGCGGATGATCATCCCATTGTGCGGTCGGGCATCGTCGCGAATCTGATGCAGCAGCGGGACATGAAAGTCGTGGCCGAAGGTAACGACGGTCTTGAGGCACTGGCTCTCATAAAAAAATATCTACCCGATGTTGTCTTGCTGGATTTGCGGATGCCGCGCCTGGATGGTCTGGAAGTGGTTGCGGAAATCAATGCGCTGCACCTCCACACGAAGGTGATCGTGATGACAACCTTCGAGAATCAAGAAGACATTCAACGCTCAGTGAAAGCGGGCGCGCGGGCTTATCTGCTCAAGGATTGCTCCCAACAGGTTTTGCTCGAAGCCATCCGGCGCGTTTATCTCGGTGAGATTTTTCTTTTGCCTCAAATCGCCCAAAAACTTGTCGATCAGATGCAAAAGCCAGAGATAAGCTCAAGGGAATTGGAAGTTCTTAAATCCGTCGCGTCAGGCAAGAGTAACAAGGAAATTGGAGTTCAACTTTTTATCTCGGAAGGCACCGTTAAAACCCATGTGGCGAACTTGCTCATAAAGCTAGGAGTTCCCGGGAGAACGTCAGCCGTCAGAGAAGCAGTGCGACGTGGTTTACTGCAAATGTCTTAAGCGTCCAAGTCCTCGCCTTGTGTCAGGAAAAAATGGGACTCAGCCTTATCCCTGTTCGAAGCTTTACAATATCCACCGCTCAATAATTATTGTCAGCCAAACTGTGAGAAATACGAGCGGTATCAGAACCGGCCCGGCTAAACCCAATCGGCGCTCAATGACCTCAGCTTGGACGGTGGGAAGGCGGGATGGATGCGACTTTCCGGCGAGATGTCGGATATTTCTCATGCGCGAAATTGCGGCCCAGATTGTCAGATAGCTTGCCACGTCCGTGACCAGTCCCGCTACGGGCAATGAGGTGACGAGGATGACATTTAGTTTTGCGTAAATCGGAAGCAGCGATTGAGCCGAGCCATTGAGCGTAACTGCAAAGCCGCTCAACAAAAATGATTGCGAACTGACCAGCCAGGATAGTCGGGCATTGATCAAATTGTCCTGATGCCGGATTTCCTCTCGCAGGAAAGTGTATTCCTCAATTGAAAGGCTGCCATCCTGTGAAATATGGGGCGGCGTCATAGCTATTCGTCTCAATATTCATTCAATGATGTTTCCATAAAAACACAACTTGGGTCATGAAGTGTCAAACACTGATAAATCAGTGAATTCAATAACTTAATTTATCAAGTTTCACTTTTCCTCTAAAAATCCAATAAACGCAGACGGTGTACGCGATGACCACCGGCACGCCGATGCAGGCGATAATGAGAATGATGCCGAGTGTTTTTGACGATGACGCGGCATTGTAAATCGTCAGGTTGTTTTCGGGATTGGACAAGCTATAAACCAGGTTCGGAAAAATGTTTAGCGCGAATAAAACCATCAACGTCACGATGGCGGCGCAAGATGATAAAAACGCCTTCCCGTCGTTTCCGTGATGGAATTCACGCGGGATGTTGGCGATGGACAGCATGTTCGCCAATGCAATGCTGAAGAGCCACGGATTTTCCCGCATGCGTGAAGCCATGTGCGGCACGTAAAGTAGAGTGGCCATCGTCAGCGTAACGGTGCAGATGACAAAGAAAATGATGCAGCGCATCGCCCATACGCGCAGTTTGTCGTGCAAGATTCCTTCGGTTTTCATCACGCCATAAATCGCGCCATGCATCATGAACAACGCTACGGTCGTCACACCGACGAGCAGTGGATACGGTTTTAATAAACCAAGAAATGTGCCTGCATATTCCCCGTTGGAGTCGATCGGCACGCCCCAAGCGATGTTGCCGAGTGCGATTCCGATAAGCAGGCCGGCCAGGATGCTGCCAAAGGAAAAGCTCACGTCCCACATTTGCCGCCACCAATTTTCCGGACGTTTGCTGCGGAATTCAATCGCCACGCCGCGAAAAATCAGCGCCGCGAGCAGCAAATAAAATGCGAGATAAAACCCGGAAAATATCGTTGCATACACATTGGGAAATGCGGCGAAGAGCGCACCGCCGCCTGTAACCAGCCAGACTTCGTTGCCATCCCAGACCGGCCCGATGGCATTGAGCATCACGCGGCGTTCCTCGTCCTTGTTGGTGAACAGATGCAGCGCGCCGACGCCGAGATCGAAGCCGTCGAGGACGGCGTAGCCGGTGAATAACACGCCGACGAGGATGAACCAGATGGTATTGAGGTCGAGATTCATGGTATGAATTTATTTTTATTCATGTTCGAGCGGTTCGGGCAAAGCCAGTTTGCCGGACGGAATCAAATCCGTGTCGTCCGGGCCGTGATGAATTTTGTCGTTGAGCAAATAAATGAAAACCGCGAACAGCAGAAAGTAAATGAACGTGAACAAAATCAACGAGGTGAGAACGGCGTTCGCTTTGACCACGGCGGACAAACCTTCCGGCGTTCGCATCAGACCATAGACAATCCACGGCTGGCGTCCGACTTCTGCGGCGAACCAGCCGAATTGATTGGCGATTTGCGGGCCGAGCACGGAAAAAACCAGAATCCACAGCAACCAGCGCCGTTCATGCAACGAACCCTGGCGGAAATATAAAAACCCCAACGCCGCAATGCCGATCAATGTGAAGCCGATGCCCACCATGCCATGAAAAAAGAGAAAACATGCCGTGACCGGTGGACGATCTTCCGGCTTAAATTCGTTGAGGCCGGTGACCGGCGCGTGAAAATCGCTGTGCGCGAGAAAACTCAACATGCCTGGAATCTGGAGACCGACCGTCCTTTCGTCTTTTTCATCCACGAAGCCGATGACCGTGAGGGGCGCATTGGAACAAGTATCATAAAGGCCCTCAAACGCCGCGAGTTTAACGGGCTGATTTATTGCCACATCCTTCGCGCTCCTGTCCCCCGAAAACCCTTGTAACAATGACGAAACGAGTGCAACTGTAAGACCGACTTTCAACGAGGCACGGGCGAATTCCAGATGCTTCCTCTTCAGCAGATACCAAGCGCTGACGCTGACAACCAGGAATGCCCCCGCGCACCACGCGCCGCAAACGGTGTGGAACAGACGGTCAGGGAACGATGGATTGAATATCATTGCCCAGAAATCCGTGATTTCCGCCCGGGCATGCATGCCTTCGCCGACGATGTGATAGCCGGCGGGCGTTTGCATCCACGAATTCGCCACGACAATCCATACCGCGCTGAAGTGCGCGCCAAGACAAACCATGCAAGTCGAGAAAAAGTGAAGTTTCCGTCCGACCTTGTCCCAGCCGAAAAGCAGAATGGCGAGAAAGCCGGACTCAAGGAAAAAGGCAAATATTCCTTCCGCCGCGAGTGCGCTGCCAAAAATATCACCAACAAAACGTGAGTAAGTCGCCCAGTTCGTGCCGAACTCGAACTCCATCACGATGCCTGTCGCGACGCCGACTGCGAACGTCAGGGCAAACACTTTTGTCCAGAATCGAGCTATCTGATGATATAGCGGATTTAAGGTTTTGAGCCATATCCCTTCCACGATGACCATTATGAGACCCAGTCCGATGCTCAATGGCGGGTAGATATAATGAAATGCTATGGTTGCGCCAAACTGGATTCGAGATAGTGTTAGAGCGTCCATGCAAATTTGTTTAATGTTATGATTTGTATTTCATGGTGCCCTAACTCGCGTGGCGAGCGTTGTCCAACCAGATTGAGCTGTGCGCGGAGGTCTTGCTCAATTCGACACTCTGTGTTGCAAGGATTCAAGTAGCTGATACTCTTTGTTTTGCAGTGAACTCTTGACATAGCTTTCATGCTTCGCTTTAGAAGAACCAAGTTACACCGACCATCCCCTTGACGCAGTTTAACCCTAAATTAGGCCTGTGTATGCCGCCACATGATACATGCAGGTATCCGGCCTCGAAGGTGAGGGCAAGATTGTTTCGAACAAAATATTGGATTCCTGTGTTCGCCTGAAGGTTGAATTCAAAAGTACCACTCAAGTCTGGCGGCCCGATTTGAGTGGCTGTCACGCCGGCACCTAAATCCACGAACGGAATCAAACGAGTTCCTGTGGCAAAATTGTAACGCAAATGCGGTGTCAGCCCAATCAACCAGTCACGTGACGGAGAGAACTGCTCGCCGCCGAAAATTTCTCCGCGAATTTCCCAATTGCCACAATACCAATGATCATCTCCAACTGTCTTGCCCCACATGTGGCCATACGAGAGACTGACCAAGGCCAAATCATGGTCTTGCCGGCCACCAAACACCGCAAAGCCGCCAGTCGCCCCTGCCTCAAGGCTGAATGTCCGAACTGAAGACAGGAAACCATCGCCAACCGTACCCCGCCAAACTTGTGTCGGTTGAGAGTCGCACATTAGAGACTGACCAGGAGTTGGAGTGCATGTTGTTAAATCAGCTCGAGCGCGTGTCTCTGCCATTGCAATAGCAGTGCCTACGATAACCGTGGCCATTATTTTGAAATTGCTCATTTGTTTCATGATTTTGTTGGGCTTAACAGGACTGCTTTCATTTCTCAGTCGTGGTGTTTGTCCTGTTTTTGCGATCTGTCTGCTGCAATGCGTGACCGGCCAAACGCTTAATGAACCTCCATCCCTGAAAAAACGCTTTAATACTTTGCTTCACCCTTACGAACGGCAATTCGATCGTGGTGCCGACTTCTTCGACAACATGATCCACCCGCTCTGACCATCTCGTGATGATCCTAACGATCCTGTCCAACTCGTCCAACTGCTCATTAACGTGGCTGGTAACAGCGCTGATGTTCTGAACCATAGTACGCGAGTCCTGAACTAAGCCTATGACTTCAGTGTTCAGTGCTTCGAGTTGCCGGCTGAAACCGATGGCACGCCGGTAAAGCAAGATGGTAAGCGGAATCATCAAGAGCACGAATAGCGCTACGGCCACGGCGACCACGAATAGCGCAATTTGAAGGGCGGCTGACATAATCATAAAGCTGCACAGGTGTTTTCACTCATCGTCTTTCGGTTCATAAATCGAAAGAAAAATGACGCCGAGAATGGTCAAGATTAGCAATAAATCCCACATCTAATTCCAATCCTCCTTCCATAATGTCGCGGTAATTCCGAAACACTCTGGCCGCACTATATTTCACTTGTTTCACAAGCACCGGAAAGCAACCGAACTTAAATTCAGTGATGCCCAAGGTCAATTGTTGCGGTTTGCATACACTTTGAACTGGCACATTGAATGATGGTTTCAAACGAGTCACAAATGAGACCTTATTGTGCAAACGAGTTGAAAACTACTGGCCTTGAGTCGGATTTCTTAATCCCTCTTTCGGAGGAGTTCCGACTGAAGGTTTTAATTGGTTCAGACGTGTTGCAGGACTTCTTCCTTTGGAAAGCGCACTTTTCTGAGCGTTGCGTATTTATCGGCCTCGGCTCGATAGCCCGCCACAGCGATGACGACCGCGCTCAAACTCTGTTTGTCGAGTTCGAGAATTTCGTCGTATTTTTCCGGTTCAAACCCTGCCATCGGACAGGCGTCAATGCCCAATAAGGCGGCACTGGTCAGAAAGTTACCAAGTGCTATGAATGTTTGGGTCGTCGCCCAGGCTTTTCGGGCGGAGTGGTTCATGCCGTTGATGAGGCTGGAGATCATCATGCCGCGCAAAGTGTCGAGCAATTCGGGTGAAATACCGCGGACTTCCGTAATCCGTTTCAGATGCGCTTCAATGTCTTGTTCGCCGAAATTCTTTTTGACCGTGAACACCACGAGGTGAGAGGCTCTCGCCACCTTTTCTTGTCCGTGTGAAACATGAACGAGCTTATCCCTCGTGTCCGGGTCGTCCACGACAAGGAATTTCCACGGCTGCAACCCGAAGCTTGAGGGCGTTAAGATCAGCGCCTCTTCGAGCGCCGCCCAATCTTCCGGGCTGATTTTGCGTTGCAAATTAAATTGCTTTGTGGCGTATCTCCAGTTGAGTTGTTGAATCAATAATTCGCACGGGACTGCTGTATTCATAATTCCATGGTCTGTCGTTTCATTTCGTCTCCTCCGTTTTATCTGAAAACAGGCTGACCAGGGCTTCCTGAACTGCGGGAATGTACAGGTTGCCGAGGTGCCCGCCGACAGGGTAAACCGTCAAATTATTGCCGAACGTTGAACGGAACCACGGCAGATCGGCCGGCGTCATCAGGAAATCATCCTCGCAGATCTGAACGCGAATTTTTGGATTATTGCGGAGTAGATCCGTACTTTGGGTCAAATCCGTGTTGGTAGTTAGCTCCTGCCGATTCGTCACCCAACCGCTTTTAATCAAATAGGGAAGCATAAAACGGTCGGTGTATTCGGCGTAACTTATTTGGCGGATTTCACGGATCGAATCCTGACGCACAAATTTGGTTGGATTCACTTTCAGAACGCCCAGATTGTCCCGTCGTTGGCTGTCCATGATGACGTTCATGAGCGTATAGCGGAACTCCAGACCGATGAGAAAATCGGACTCGGTGCGAGTAAGTGGAATGTTACCGGAAACATCCAAACCGTTGTCGGCAAAATAAAGCGCCTTGTAAACCGACTCTTCCATTTTCTTCCGTCGCTCGTCTGCTGGCCAAGTCAACGGCGTATCGAACATCTCGTCCAGACATTGTGCCGCGTGGGCTAGTTGTGAAGGCGGATTGACGGCGACATAACGGTCAAATGTCAGGCCATCAAGTTTTCCGGCGGCTTCGCGCGCAGCGATCATCAAGGTAAAATAACCGCCATGGGAAACACCGGTCAAACTTGTCCCTTTGATTTTGTCTCCTTGCCATTTCCGCACATCAAACAGAATCAATTTGAGCGCTTTTACCACGTCGTCGCAGTCCGCCGGGCCATAACCCGGCAGCGCCACGGTTGCGGCCGACTCCATAAACTCTTTTTGGAACGGATCGGATATGGCCACCACGGAGTAGCCGTGCCGATACATCATGTCTGCATATGCCAGCGTGGAACGGTCCAGCCGATAAGCACCGAGACCAGGAATATAAAACACCAGCGGAGCCGGCTTCTTTTGCATCCAACAGGAGTAAGCCAGCTTTTTCCCGGTGGCCGGGATGAATACATTGCGCGTGACGGCCAGATCCGCAAAATTGGTGTTGACGGGCTTAAACTGCACTGCGCGAATGGTGGGATTTGGATTGTCGTTAGTATCGTACCGCGGGACATAGTCAAGAATCAGCCGCTGCCGATTTAGCGAATAAAGTGTGCGGAACGCCTGATACGGATCCACTAGCGAATCAAGCTCGCGCTTGTAATCCCCCGCGTTGCCGCTGAGGTTATTGACCGTAATGCCTGGACGGATGGCATCCGGCCAGAGCTCGGCCGGATACGCGACCCCGATCCAAAAGCAGATATCCAGAGGCAGGTCAACTAGTTTGCCAACGGCATCTCGTGCGTTGCAAGGTCCGAGGAGCGGTAGCACCAAATAGAACCCGGGGCCCTTGCCATAGTGGCCTAGCGTTTGGCCAAAGTCCTCATCCGAACGTCCAATCTTCAACTTTGTGGCGGGATCAAATAACCCACCTAGGCCGATGGTTGAGTTGACACCGAAACGCTCGGTTTCCTCCCACGCATCACTCCACTTTCTTTGAAAGCAATTGTTGAACAGTCTGACTGGATAAGAAAGGTTATGGCCGGCGTTGCTGATCCCGGTACGAAGCGGTTTTGGTGCCACGACGTTATACACAAAACTAAAGGGATATAGCGCGTTATGGAACAACCAGTCGTTCACCGCCCAGGAACAGCGGTTGACCCCTTCAAGCGGGTCCGGCACCGCGTCAAAATATGGCATCTGCCCGGGCTGTAATTGTTCGGAACTGTCCGTCGGCGCAATTTCCTGTGCGCGCAAACCGGTGGAATGCACGATGACAAAAAGCGCCAACGCCAGTTTTTGAAAGCTGGATAAAAAATATTTTTGCATTGGCCTCGTTGAGAGATTTGCAGTTTGTCGGAAGGTGTTGATGGCCGGTTGGTCCATCTCCTTGTCGGTCATAAATCTGCTTTCCTCATTTTAAAACTCTGCCCGGCGTCGGCGGCGCAGGAGGTCTCCTTTGTGGCTCAGCGGGATTTGGTTGCAAAGGTAGAAATGCCGCTTGATTTTCAGCAAGTAGTTGCTCTTGCAACTTGTCTTCCTCCGCTAAAATACGAAGGAAGCGCCGGACGAGAAATACCCCGCAGGCAACTACACAGAGCGCAATGGCAACGCCCACATAACTTCGAGCAAGTGCGGAGTGTGACTTATTAAGAAGAATTGCGATCGCAACCAATGACAAAAGGACGATTATCAATCTCAAAAAGTACCGTGGTTTCTTCTGTGTAACAGGTATCGTCGCGGGATTGCCGGATTTTGTCGCCTGAACTGCGCAAATTGGTTTGGCGCGGTCGGTATTGATTGCTGGCTGTTTCTTACCGGAGTCATGCATACGGTTTTTAGGCGAAAATTCCTATTTCGGGGGTGGGGAATGGGCTTCGACGAACCACGGCCATTGTCTATGCCTCGTGAAATTTCGGTGAACAGATCCATTTCGCATAACACAGTCTGCGTCTTAACCACACGCGATACAATTGCCCGTGCAGTTGATTTTCAAATACCTCTTTAGGAAGATGAGCGTGATCAGTGGATGCAAAAATGTTTCACCCGTTCGCCGCGAGTTCCGCCGGCCACGCAGAGTTCTGTCGTTTTGCGCAAAGGTCTTGACGGACCACTGGCTCCATGAATCTGAATTTCCAATGGCGATTTTTTGTCTTTCGCAATTAAGCCTTGGTTGAATTCTGATGATGAATTTATCGAACCTGTTCTGCAATTTGTGAACGGCTAAAGTCCGAAGAAACCTCAGCCAGGATATCAGCCAGAGCCTTGTCCCAACCTTCCAGCAATGCCGCAGCCGTTGGTGCGCTCAACGGAATGCTGCGCGAATACTCTTGTTGAAGAATTGCTTTTTCGGGAACACCGTTCGGCGCGTGGAAGAAAACAAACCGTATCGTCACAACTGCCGCAGGATGTTCCGGCTGGCGGAAATCTCCAAAAAGCCGGTTCACGCTGATTTCAACCAGCAAATCCGGCTTGAGTGCGCTGCCAGCTTCCGTCACGGCGATGAAATTGCCGTTGTCGCGCAACCAACCTCGCAACGGGGCGAGAAGTTCTTCAGCGGGTGGCCCAAGAAATTCCGCATAAGGATCGCGCACATAGGAAAATTCCCCGGTGCGATAGACGAGCGACCGCCCTTCAAATGGCGCAGCAACTTGTAGATTTCTGATGCCCAGTATTCCGTTACCAGAGATCGCATTTGTGACGGAAAGCGCCGGCAAGTTGAACGTAAATGTTTGCTTGTTCAAGGGGGGTCTGGAAATGCAACCAGTCAGTACGAAAATGAAAGCAAGTAACAACGCAAAAAAAAATCTTGATGCCAAGCAAGGGTGGATTTGTGAATTCTTCATAATGTCGTTTTCATTTCTTTGCCGAAGGTTGAACCTCTTTCACTGGCGGCGGTGGACTGCCGAAAAGGAAACCCGACGGATAGTTTTTTAATTCGGCCAGAACATCATCCAAGTCATGCACGGTGCGCTGTGCGTTTGCCAGTGTTTGATTAAGCGCGTTAAAATCAATGCTGGTCAGGGCGGGCTTCAATTGGGCAACCGTTTCTTTCGATTCAACCAGCAACGAATTGGCATTCGTTCCGAGGCTTCCAAAATCTATCTGGCCGGCCTTGTCCAGCAATTGCCCCACCGATTTTAAGTCATTTTGCACCAGCTTATCAATGTTGTTGAAATCGAGCTGCGCGACATTGCGCAGGGTTTTATCGATCGAAGCGAGTAATTCACCTAATTGCCCCGGTGCTGCCGGGATGTACGTATGTTTTGGTGTCCACGGAACTTGCGCCGGCGGGTTGTCGGCGGGGTTCAGATATTCCAGCGACAGGAAGCTCGTGCCGGTGATGCCTTGACTTTTGAGGCGTGCCCGTAGACCGCGCTTAATTGCTGATTGTAGCATCTCACTTCTGGCTTCACCCGGCGGCAATGGTGTCACGTCGTTCCGCATCTCGAATTCCACAACCACGTAACTCGGCGTGGTTTGCTGGTATTCGCTCCAAGAAAAATTGATGCGTCTAACTTTCCCGACTCGCACGCCGCGAAGTTCAACCGCAGAGCCCACAGCCAACCCCGTCACATCGCCTTCGACGTAAGTTTCAAATAAACTTGTCGGTTCAAAATAGCTGCGCGCGCCAAAGGCAAGAATGCCCGAGATTAAAATGGCCAGCCCACAAAGGGTGAACAGGCCGAGTTTGAAGTGGTTTATTTCTGTGCTCATAACATTTAATTGGGTTGCACCACGTCGCCGGAATCAGGTTCGCGGTTAAAAAAGCGGCGCACCCACGGGTCGGACGCGTGCTCGCGCAATTCGACGGGTCTGCCTTCCGCGATGATCGTGCGAGTCCGGCTGTCGAGCATGACGACGCGGTCGGCGATGTTGTAGATGCTCGCCAGTTCATGCGTGACGATGACAAACGTAATGCCGAAATGATGCGCCAGTTCCTTGATTAAGATGTCTAGTCCCGCCGAAGTAACAGGGTCAAGTCCAGCGGAAGGCTCGTCGAGAAAAAGGATTTTGGGGTCGAGCGCCATCGCCCGCGCAATGGCGGCCCGCTTCTGCATTCCACCGCTCAACTCTGAAGGCATCTTTTGCGCCGCAGCACCGAGACCGACCAGTTTCAACTTTGCGAGCGCCACCAACTCTTTAACGGGTTCAGGCAACGCAGTGAATTCATCGAGCGCCAGCCGCACGTTTTCCAGCACGGTCATCGAGCCGAATAACGCTCCGCTCTGATACATCACGCCAAACTTGCGAAGCAGCCGTAGCCGTTCGTTGTCTTTGGCCGCAACAAAATCTTCGTCGTCAATCCAAACCTCACCTTCCAGTGGCGTATAAAGACCAATCAGGTTTTTTAGCAACGTGCTTTTCCCGCAGCCCGAACCGCCGAGGATCACGAACACTTCGCCGCGCCGGACCTGAAAATTTACATTCTGAAGAATCATTTTTTCTCCGTAACCGATTTTGAGATTACGCACCGTGATTGCGATTTGAGGCGAGTCGCTCATTTTATCAGGGAGAAGAAAATAATTGAGAATATGGCGTCAGCGAGGACGATCAACAGGATGCTGGTCACGACCGCGCGGGTGGTTGAAATGCCGACGGCACTCGGCCCTTGCTGCGTTTGCAATCCGCGTAAGCAACCCACGGCGGAAACAATCGCACCGAAGACAATGCCTTTGGCCACGCCTAAAGCCACATCGCTCAAGTGGATGCTGGAGACCAGTTGGTGAAAAATCAGCGTCAGCGGAAACCCCAGACCGAGCGTGACCAAGACACCGCCGAGAACGCCCATGAAGGTCGCGTAAAATGTCAGCAGCGGCGTCAATAGAATTCCGGCGGCGATGCGTTGGACGACCAGAAAGCGGATGGGATCAAGGCCGAGTGTTTCGAGCGCGTTCAATTCTTCGTTCACTTTCATGGTGCCGATTTCCGCGGCGAACGCCGAGCCGGAGCGACCTGCGAGTAAAATTGCCGCAAGCAATGGTCCGAGTTCGCGAACCATCACAAGTCCAATCATGTTCGCCACGTAAATTTGTGCGCCGAACTGCGCCAGCGGCTGCGCGGACTCGAAAGCGATAATCAGTCCGACCAGCACGCTGATCAGCGAGACGATGGGCACGGCGTTCGCGCCGGCAAGTTCAAAAACATGGCGCACTTCAGGCCAGCGCATCCGTTTTCGATCCAAAAGGGTCGGCGGCAGATTGGCCATGACGTCGCCGAGAAAGGTCACTTGCTCGCGCAAATCTGCACTCGCCAGCGCGACGGCGCTTCCCACTTCTCCAGGCAGGGAATTTTTCCTCTTTCGCAATGCTGGACGGAAAGCCTCGTAATCTTGCTTAGTAAATCCACGAAAAATTTTCTCCAAACTTGCTTCCAAACCAATCACCGAGACGGTAGCCGTCGGCGTCATTTTTCCCATGTTCAAATAGCGCAGCAAGGCGAAACCCGCGCCGTCGCAGAATTGCAGACGACTCGCATTTACTTCGAGCGTTTCGATTTTTTTATCGCGAAGATTTCGCTCCAGATTGTTCCAGCAAGCCACGGCGGTTTGCGCGTCCAGACGGCCACGAAGAATCACGCGGGCACAACCGTCGGAACTAACTTGCACGTCAGTTTCCAATTCATTTTGTTCGGCGGCGGTCACGGTATATTTATGCGGTTTGCAAGCGCGTCAGCTTCATCGCGATGGGTACGGCTTCTTGATAGAGCGTAAGACGGGCGCGGATTTGCGCGACCAGATTGGAGTCGTTCACGAATTTGATTTGCTCAGTGACGGCTTGTTCCAGTTCCGCAAGCGCAACCGACAGATCAGGCACGGGGCGTTCGGGTTTGCCTTCCACTCGGTCGGACAGATTTAGGAGTAATTCCGCCAGCGTGGCTCTGAGTTTGGCCGACGCCGCTCGCAACTGTTCTGGCACAGCCGATGGTCTTATGTCAGGCCGGTGTTGGATGATTGCAAGCTGATGCAAAAACAACATTTGCGCCGTTTTGTCCATCGCTTCCAGACGCGATCGTTGGGATGCGCCCGGCTCGAACTTTGAGCTTTCAAACAATTGCCGGAGCGTTCCGATGTCTTGATACATCTGCAAACGCAAGCCGTAGGCTTCGGCCATTTGCGGCGCGTGATTATTTCCGTCGGGCAAACCAGCCAGCTTCGCGAGCGAGCGCAGAATGGACGCGAGTTTTGCGCGTGTTGTATGCAATGCCTTGACCGGCCAGAGATGATTGTTGATAAATCCGAACACCACGAGTCCCAGCACGATGCCGATGAGGCGGTCGCGCACTACGCGCAATTCCGTATATGGCCCGTAGCCTTGCAGGACGCATTTGTTAAAGGCCAGACTGATTTGGAAGCCGCAGTAGGCAATGCGCGGACTGCCAAAATTGACGTATGCCGCCAGCGCCGTGGCTGCGCCAAACGGAAACCAGAAGCCGCCTAACGAGTCGAGGTGCGGAAAAATATACATCAGTGAAATCAATCCGAGAGCGCCACCGACGGCTGCTCCGGCAAAACGCAACGTAGCTTTCTGCAAACTCGCCCCAATCGTCGCGAGCGAGCAAACGATGCTGGTGATGACGGCGTTGTAAATTCCCGGATAGCTCGTCAGGGTAAAAATCAGGTAGCAGATAAAACCTGAAAGCGCGCCTTTGATGGCGAACTGAATGTATTCTGGATTGGTGAACGCATCGGGAACGAGCGCGCCGCCTTTGTCTTGATTGGGCGCAGGCTTCAATTCTTCCGGCAATTTCCGGCCCGGAAATGTGAATGCCATCAGTTCGACCACCCGTTCCATTTCTGCAAGCGAGGGCAACGCTTCTTGTTCCGCAGTGGCTGAACCACTTTCCACAGTAGCGGTGACAATTTCCGGCGGACGATTATTTTTAATCGCCGTCCGCCAGCGGGCGCACGCATCGGCGACTTGTTGCAGCCGTTTTTTTACCGATTCACCTGTTGTCCCAATTCCCTGAAATTCCAGCACGGCTGCCGCCGTCACCAGCCGGTCAACGAGTATGAATTGCGCGCGCACTTCGGCGTGATTTTTTTTGAGCCACGGCTCGATCGCGCCGGACATTTTTAGTTGATGAAGCGGCTCGACCACGCCCATCAACGCGAATTGTGCAATTGTAGAAGGATTTGACTCGGACTTTTCTCCCGCAATAAGCCGGCGGAGCAATCCTTCAACTGCGTCAAGCCGGGTGGTCAATCCACGGACGAGCACCGATTGCGCTTTTTGCGGGTTCATTAGATATTGCACGGCCAGATTGACCAGCAGTCCCAGCGTCCAGGCCGACCATAAATAAAACGGGTAGCGATTAATGTACTCAACGGAAGAAACGGAATCCGGAACGGTCATTCCTAAAGCCATCGGGACTGCGATGCCGTAACCCAAAGGTCCGATGGTTATGATGCGATTGATCATCAATCCGCAAGCAATGAATACCGGCACTCCCAGCACACGCAGCCACGGCAAATCAAGCGCACTTACGTAGTAGAACAGGAGCAAACTGCAACCAACAGCTACGCCAAAGATTCCCAAAATCGTTCCTAGCAGCGTGGTCGTGGTGTCCTCTTTTGCAAAAACAAACATTCCGACCATCACCAGCAGTGGCGATTGCAGATGAAAGGCCATGATTGGAACAGTGCAAGCAATGCACGCGAGCGTGAGACGCAGCGTGGCCTGCCAGCGGCCGGGCGTAGCAGCAAGTTCACGGCGCAGGAATTCCAAAAATTGGAAGGTCATCAATCTTGGAATTGCGAGCGTCGTGGTCACAAAAATTCAAGCGCTACGGGTTTGCCACTCCGCTTTCTCGCGGAGCATTTCCCGTGATGGTGACGACGGCGGATGCGCCGACGCGGAAACTGTCGTCAGGATTTTGCACCTGAATCCGCACCGGAAAGCGTTGCGCCAGACGCACCCAATCCAGGTTGCGCGGTACGTCTGGCAATCCGCCCGCACTCGTTCCATCTTCGGGAACGACAGCCCACGCGAGGCCGACGACCTTCCCCTTGAACCGCTTCCCGCCTTTGTATTGCAGATAAATCTCCGTCGGTGAACCTTCCTCAATATGCTTGAGCTGTGTTTCGCGGAAATTTGCCACCACATACCAGGTGCGCGTGTCCACCAGGGAAAACACATCCACGCCAACTCGTGCAAACTCACCAAGAGAAATATTAAAATTCACAACCTTGCCGCTGAACGGCGCAGTCACGCGGCAGTATTCCAGATTTAACTCGGCTTCGTGAAGCTGCGCGTCGGCGGCGGCAATGCGCGCGTTCACGTCGCCTTCCTGACCGATGTCGTCGTCGGCCTTGAGACGCTCAACTTTTGCCTCATCCACGGCGGCGGCGGCAGCCACGAGAAGTCTCTGCGCTTCGCGAACACTTGTGTCGGCCACGAGACGGCTTGTGCGCGCTTCTTCAAGTTGATCGGCGGTCGCGAATTCTTTTGCGAGCAGTGGTTCGAGGCGTTTGACGTGATCGTCCGCCTCTGTGTATTCCGCCTCGGCGCGTTCAACGGAAGCCTCGGCGGCAAGACGCTGCGCTTCCGCGCGCGCAATCGAGACTTCGGCTACTTTCAAGGCATTCTGCAAACCTGACACCTGTTTACGCGTGAGACTCAAGCTGGCTTTCGCGCTGGCGACCGCATCTTCGTAAGGACGCGGATCAATCAAAAATAACAGATCACCTTCCTTCACAAATTGATTGTCCTTCACATCCAACTCGACGATATGACCGCTCGCTTGTGGCGCGACGCCGATGAAATTTGCGCGGAGCGTCGCGTCGTCGGTTTCCGGCCGGTAATCATGCGTCCAAATTGCGATGACGGCCACAATCAGCGTGGCGATGATGATGGCCAGAGCGACTCTTTGGCCGACGATTTTCGGGTCGGTTTTTGGTTCCGGCTTCAGGTCCGGTTTGGTTGGCTCGGTTGGGATAGCATTTTCTTCGGCCATAATTTTAACTCCTAAAAAAGAGCAGCCATGAAAGCAGCGTGATGAATACCCAAAAACAAAAATAAACAATCCCAGGCAGCGGCAGATGCGCGTCTATGTTTATCTTGATGAAAACTTGGCGCAACAGGAGCGCTCCAATCACGCCCAGGATCATGCAGAGCATCCAGCCGGGGAAAAATGAACCCATCAAGTTGATGGATGGCGCGCCTCGGCAACCAGTCAGAAAAATCAGATCCATCCCGACGATGGCTCGCCAAAGCATCTTGCCCGAAAGGCGATGGCGTGCCGTCGCAAGAATTTTTCCAAGTTTGAATAAGTTCATGGTTATTTACTCATGTTTCCAGATTTTCGTTTCAGCAGTTGCTGGCCGAGATCACCGGAAGCGAATGCCAGTGCGGCGGTGGATTCGAGCACGGTCGCCCGCGTATCGAGCTGCGTGTATCGCGCCTGACTCAATTCACTCCGCGCCGACAAGACATCCACGAGACTGCTCAAGCCGTTTTGATAAGCTTCGAAGGTTTGTTGATAGGATTTTTCGGAAGCATCAACCAGTGCTGCAGCCACTTCCAATCGGCGGATGGCCAGTTCGGTGTCCGTGTAGTATTGCCAGACTTGCGAAATGGCTTTGTCGCGCGAGTCTTCAAGTGAGTGTTGGGCCGCGTCGCGTTCCGCCCTGGCGATTTCAAGTTTATGCTTTCGTGCATTGCCATCAAACAGTGACCAGGTCAGCGAAATTCCCACGCCCCAAATCTGCTGTTGCGTTGACGTCCAAGGCAACTCATTGCCAAGAAACTTCATCTGCGCTCTGTCAAATGACCCGCCAAAATCTCCGTCAAACGACAGCGTTGGATAATACGCCGTGCGTGCGCGACGAATTTCCGCCTCCTTCTCGCGTAAGACGGCCACTTGCGCGAGCAGGTCAGGACGCTGTTCCAAACTCCGGTCAATGAATTGTTCGGCTGTGTCTTCAAGATTTGTCGGCACAGGCAATCTTGAAAAATCAACAACGTGCAACGGAACAGTTGGAGTGATGCCGATGCTTTCGGCGAGGACCACCTGCGCATCGCGTTCTTTGGCCTGGACCTCTTCCAGATCAAACGCCGCCGAAGCTGCTTGTTGTCGCGCCTGCGATACATTAGGCGCAGTGGCCAGACCATTCTTGAAGCGCTCTTCCGCCGCCTCCTGAACTTTCAAGGCCGAGTCCAGTGCAGATTGCGCCACGTCAATGCGTCCGAGAACTTTGGACAATTCATAGAAAGCGCTCTGCACTTTGTAGACGATTTGCTGGTGTTGCGCATTGAAGCCGAGATTGGCCGCAAGCAGCTGATATTTCGCCGCGTTAACGCCAGCCTTGCGCCGGCCAAAATCAAGCAGTACCCATTCAAGCTCGGCGACCGGCTGCGCCTCTTGAGCTTTGACATCGATATAGCCATCAGTCGTGGCCGTTATCGGCACTGGCACAGGTTCGCGCGCATAATCGCCGGAAGCCCGTAGCGCGAGCATCGGAAAATAATCGCTCTGCGCAAGTCCGACCGCCGCCGCCGATTGCTTGGCTTGCTCCCAGGCAACTCGTGTTTCAGAATTGGCGCGCTCGGCGAGATCAATGAGTTCGGTCAGTTCGTATTTCTTTTGGGGATCGGCTTCCGGCTCTGCCTTGGATTTGAGCACGCTGGTAAAATTTTCCAAGTCAGGCGGCTGCCACGGACTTTCGGGCGAAGCCGGCGCCTTGAGTCCCTTGAGTTCATCGGCTGGCAAACTGGACGCGCAAAAAAGATTCATGCCAATGACCAATGCACCCGCAATGGAAGCGAGGCATGCACCATCAGTTTTCATTGAGCAGAAGTGCGGGTTCAATCATGTTGTTATTTTTCTGCGAGCGGTATCGCCGGTTGCTCCGCATTCATTGCACAACATAATCAAATGGAAATGCGGCAGCCATCATACGTCTGGCAGGTCTTAAACTGTTCACGTCGAGGGAACGGTGCCATGGCGTAAAGAGAGATTTTGCACTGTCCCATTCGAGAGACATCCGAAACAAGTTGGATTGAATCAACCCGTGCTCGGCAAAGGAACAAGTTGCCGCGCAGTTTTGTAACGCGCTCTTAATTTTCTATCGGTCACGACCTGGGAAATAGTTTCACCGATTACCGCGACCACTCCGAATAAAGGCAGTGCCAGAATGAGGCCGGTTGCCCCGGCGACCGTCGCACCAAGGAAGAGTAACAAAACACTTAATAATGGATGAACATGAAGCTTGCGGCCTATCGTGAGCGGCAGAAAAATAAAATCGTCGAGTAACCGGACTCCCAGAAAAAGCAATAGGCAGGCGTAAGGGGTCCACGCTTTTTCCGGATAATCAGTGGCGGCAATCAACACGACCAGGATGCAACCGATGACTGATCCGACATACGGAATCCAAGACAGCACCGCAGCGGTGAGCCCTAACCAAATGGCATTTGTAATTCCCAGCACGCCGAGTCCGAGCGCAAGACAAACGGCGTCCAAAAGCGTGAGCAGCAGCAATCCTTGAAAATAATTTTGCAAACTGACATCCAGACGGGAAAACAACAGCAATGCCTTTTCAAAAAACGCATTCGGCACGCTTTTGACGATGTATTTTTTCAGCCGGGTGGAATCGTTCAACATGAAATAAGTGATATAGGGAATGAGCAGCAAGGACGGCAGCCACTTCAATAATTGCAAGGCGATCGGGAGCAGATTGTTTTTTGCACACCGGTCGGTGAACTGCCGGACGCCCTGGTCAACCTGCGCGCTCAAATCCATGCTTTTGAAAATTGGAACAATTTTCTCAAGTGACGCGGTCGTTTGTTTGAGCAGATTTTGTCCCCCGGCAATATACCTGCCGAAATCGCCTTGCCACGTCCCGGCCTTGGCTGTCACGAGTAACGCGATGGCGAGAACAATAGCCACCGCTATCAATTGCAGCAGCAGCCAGACGGTTTTTGCGGCCATCGCATGGCTCATGCCGCGCACCATGAGCGTCCGTACGGCCGGGCGGAGACAATAGTAAAGCATCAGCGCCAGCAAAAACGGCACGACAAACCAGCTCATTTTCTGGAACAGAAACAGCAGCAGGCAGGTGACTGAAATGACCACGAGCAAAGTGATCGCGCCGGGTTGCGGAAAAGTTTTCATAAACTCGGAGCGTGTTTCTCGTGAAGCAGAAGCTGCCGCGCGCGCCGGCTTAAGGTTCGCGCGATCTCGACCAGCACCTTCATGCCGATGTTTTTATTTTTAATCAACAGCGAAGAAAATTCCGCCTGGAACAATGCCACGATCACGGTGCGTTCGATGGCGACAACTTTCGCCGTTCGCGGCGCTTTGTCGAACAGCGACAGTTCGCCCACCATTTCGCCTGGGCCAAAATCAAGAACCGCCTTCTTCAGCAATTCGTGGCTGGGGTCGGCGCGGAGTTTGCCGCTGACGATGATGAAAATTCCATGGCCGGAATCACCCTCTTCAAAGACGATTTCATCCTTCTCATAAATACGCTCATGCAGGAGTTCGTCCACCTCCAGAATCTCCTTGCGGGTAAGCTCGCGAAAAATCGGGATGTTTTTCAGCATCTCGATTTTCTGTGCGTTCATGTCAGTGCCAAAAAATCTCATTGAGTCCGGCTTGTTCACCGCGATTGTCCGCACCAACCCTGACAGACTAGCGCCTGCGTTGGTTGAACACGACTGGTCTTAAAGCAGAGCGTTGGCTATCCATAACGAGAGAGGCGATGCCGCGAGTAAATTTATGTCAAACGAACAAGTCCGAGATGAACCGCCGATTTCACCGCAGCGGTCCGGCCGGGAACTTGAAGTTTTTTTAGCACACTCTTGACGTGCGTTTTCACCGTGCCCTCGGTGATCCCCAGTTGATCCCCGATCGCCTTATTGCTTTTGCCCTCGGCGACGAGTTTTAGAATGTCCAACTCACGCGTGCTCAATATGGGACGACTCATATTTTCCACCAGCTTTTGTGCGATCTGCGGCGGAATGCAGGTTTTGCCCAGATGTACCTGGCGTATCGTGTCCAAAAGAGTTGACCGGGAAGTGTCTTTGAGCAAATAACTGCGCGCCCCCGCCTTGAGCGCCGAATGCACGTCTTGTTCGCTCTCGAAAGTTGTAAGCACAATCACCTTGCTTGGCACATGGAGGGATTGAATCTGCCCAATAACCTCCAACCCGTCCATGCGCGGCATCCTTAAATCCAAAAGCACTATGTCGGGCAGATGCTTTTTCACAAGTGCCATTGCTTCCACGCCGTCGCTGGCTTGCGCAACGACGCGCATATCCTTTTCGACTTCCACGATGGAAATAATTCCATCGCGGACAATGAGGTGATCATCCGCGACGAGAATGCTAATTTTTGGATGCTTCATGTGCTGTGATTTGATGGTTGCAACTTTTTATCTAATGACGCCACCACGCGAATTGCCGTGCCGCCGCCGGTCGGGCTTTTGATCTCGATTTGGCCGCCGATGCGTTGGGTTCTTTCGCGCATGGTGTAAAGCCCATAACCGCCTTTGGGTTTCGGGGAATCGGTTGTGACAAATCCAATCCCATCGTCTCGGACTGTCAGGATCGCCTGATCATCTTTGAACTCCAACGTAATCCAAGCCGACTTTGCCTGCGCATGTTTGCTTATATTTGTCATCGCCTCCTGCGCGATGCGGAATAATTCATTTTGAATTTGCGCCGACAGCATTAACGCCGTGCCCCGTTGTTTGAAATCGCAAGCGAACTTCGCATCTTCGGAATAGCGTTTCGCCACCTGCTCCAGAGCTTGCGACAGCGTGCTGCCTTCCAATGCCCTGGGTCGAAGCGCCTGAACCGAACGACGCGCCTCTTCCAATCCAGACCGCGCCAGTTTCTGGATATTCGAGAGCGCTCGTTTACTCCGCAGCTTGTTCACCCCCAAAGCGGTGCCTAGCGCTTCGCTGTGCAATACGACGCCGGCAAAAGCCTGTGCCATTGTATCGTGAATTTCGCGAGCCATCCGGTTGCGCTCTTCCATCACCGCCATTTGCTCGGTGCGATGTGCCAGACGACTTAATTGCAAGGCGAGCGTCGCATGATGGACGAGTGCCTGCGCCAGATCGAGATCATCGCGCGTGAAGCGTGCGGCTTCTCGGAAGCGCAATTCGACCACGCCCAAATTTTGTTCGCCTAGCACCAACGGCACCGCCATCAGAGTCTTGACACCTTGTTCTTTAAGCAACTCAACGTGCTTTGGCTGGAGCAGTGACGCTTGATCTGGAATCTCGAAGGTTCGCGGAATTCTGCCGATGTTGGACGGCTGCCAGGTGGTGGGCAGGCCGCCTGTTTTGAGGCCAACCGCTTTAGCGGCGATCATCCTGCCTTGCTGATAGACCAGATGCAACGACGTTGCACCTATAGGATCACCGAATAGCCAAAGTTCGCAGGACGTTGCTTGAAACTGCTTGGTCAAACCGGTCATCACATGACCGAGGAACCTATCCACATCCAGCTCCTCAACAAACGCGTTCAGGGCCAGACGGATAGCCTCATTATAGCTTTGCGCCCGCTCTTCCGCGCGCTTGCGGCCGGTAATGTCCATCGTCGCTCCGATGAACTCGACCAGTTCACCGGACTCGTTGAGAATCGCATGACCCACGCTATGAACATGCTTGATGACCCAATCGGGAGTGACTATTCGATACTCGTTCTCAAAATCCCTCTTCTCGCGGGTCGCAATATCAAAGGTCTGCTTGAGTTTTTCCCTGTCTTCCGGATGGACTCTTTCCCAAAACACTTCGAATGTGGGCTTAGTCTTCTCAGGATCAAGCCCAAAAATCCGAAAACGTTCTTTCGACGAGGTCATTTCTCCGGTGGCTGGCTTCCATCCCCAACTACCGGTGTGGCTGAGCCTCTGCCCTTCTGCAAGAAGCGCCTCGCTGCGGCGCAATTGCTCTTCGGCCACCTTGCACTCAATCGCAACTCGCGTCAGGTGGACAGCCAATTCAATAAGGTCTAAATCACCCGGGCTCGGGCTGCGAGGCTCGCGATAGTATAGGCAGAAGGTTCCCAATATCTTCCCTCCCGAAGAGAGGATCGGATGTGACCACGAGGCTCGCAGTCCGTAACTCAATGCCGAAGTACGATGATCCGCCACCGCCCAAAGCGGGTCGGTCGCAATGTCTGAGACGATGACCGGCGATCTCCGATACGCTGCCGTGCCGCAAGAACCGGCACAGGGTCCGATTGGCAGACTGGCGATCTGCTGTGTCCAACCTTCTGGAAGACTAGGACCCGCAAAGGATTCCAGATGGATGCCGTCCGGACAAAGCAACAATACAGAAGCGAGCGTGCTGCCGCGCTGATCCTCAATCATCAGACACAAAGCATTCAGGGTTTCCTTGAGTGGAACGCCGGTCGCGATCATCTCATGCAGGCGCTTTTCACCTATGAGCAACGCCTCCGCTCTTTTGCGATCGGTGTTGTCATGAACTGTTCCGAACGCCTGATAGGGCCGGCCCGACGCATCTTTCTTTACATAGCCCTCAGCGTGCACGTTGCGAAGTTCGCCCGTGGGCCGAAATAGGCGATATTCAAAATCGTAGCGAGGCCCCGCAACGAGCGCCTCTTTCTGCGTTCGCGAGACAAACTCCCTATCTTCAGGATGAATCATTTGCATAATCGCGTTTAAGTCCATTGGACGTTCCTGTGGCTGCAGTCCAAAGATGCGATAGGTTTCGTCTGACCAGGTAGTGTGACCGGTCACGATGTCCCGTTCCCAGTATCCGACATGCGTGATGCGCTGAGCTTCTTCGAGCCTGGCTTTGCTTTCCTGCAAGTCGCGCGAGATCGACTGTAGGGCTTCCTCGGCGCGCTTGCGCTCGGTCAGATCAATTGCAAACGCAACAATTGAGTTTTTCTCGAACCTCGCGGCGCCCACCAACACGGGCACACGGCTGCCATCTTTCCGGTAATACTCTTTCTCGAAGGCTTTACAAGCACCGGTGGCGTTTACTTGAACTACTCCCTGCTCACTGACGTCTTTCCATTCGGCTGGAGTCATATTTCTCCAACGCATAAGTCCCGAAACTAATTCTTCCCGTGTATACCCCACCATTTTGAGAAAGGCGTCGTTGGACTCAATGATCTGACCTTCCGAGTCCGAAATTAAAATTCCAATGATATTAGCATCGACCAGTCGCCGGATCCTTCCTTCACGTTCCTGGAGTTCACGATACAGACGACTGTTGTCGAGCGAGATCGCCGCAGCAGAAGCGAGCACCCTCATGACGTTAATTTTGGCGGGGGCAAAGATGTTTGGACCGATGTTGTTTTCCAAATACAGGAGAGCAATCAAATTGTTTTGTTTCGCGAGAGGCAAGCAAAGGACCGACCGCTGACGCTGCTCACGGATATACTCATCGGTAGAATACGGATTCCGCGCTGAAGCATCGTCGAGAATCACTATTTCTTGGGTGCGTGCTACATAACGGACAATGGATTCGGGAAGTTCACCCGTTGAGACGGGCGCCTCGTTCAGCCGAACCGTCACGGAATCGCCATGGGTTTTCGCTTCCGCCTGGATCCACAATTCGCTCCCACGGGGGAAAATCAGTAGTGCTCGCTCCGCGCTAGCCTGCTCAATGGCTGTTCGCAGCAGCACCTCGACAAGTTTCTCCAACACAATCTCACTTGACACGGCTTGCGTGACTTTGAGAACGGTGGCGACATCCAGATGTTCGGCAAGGAGGCCAATCTCTGGCACACCGCGCTGGTCGGGAGTATCAATTCCCGGCGAGCGTTTCACTTCGGCGTGAGTTTGCATCGGTTAACAAGATTTCTTCTGGCGACAACTTTTTTACGCCGTTGGCGGTTGGCAAAAGAAATCGCCCTTCGTTAGCCAATACGGCGGAACCAAACAAGCCAATTAATTCTACCACTACAGCAGCGGTTGCCAATCCCTCTTTGGAGATATTGGCAGTTAAGCCGAAATTTGTCTTCCGTCAACTTTCTCACCAATATCACCACGGTTATTATTTGAGCCGATGATTCAGACTGTCGAAATTTTGTTCGGTTTGATGATAGCAATCGCAACTCTAGCGGTCGCGGCTCGCAAGCTCGGTATCGCTTACCCGATTCCTTTCGTTATTGGCGGGCTGGTGCTTGGCATGATTCCTGGATTGCCACAGGTTCACCTGAATCCTGATCTGGTTTTTCTGATTTTTCTTCCGCCGCTGATTTATCCTGCCGCGCTGTTTACATCGTGGCGAGATTTTCGCGCAAACTTGCGTCCGATTTCCATGCTGGCGATTCGTCTGGTAATTATTTCCACAGTGGTCATCGGCTTTGTCGCGCACAATCTCGTCGGATTGCCTTGGGCTGCCGCGTTTGTTTTGGGCGCAATTGTTTCTCCGCCCGACGCGGTCGCGGCCACGGCCATCACCAAGCGGCTGCGCGTTCCACGCCATATCATCACCATCATCGAAGGCGAAAGTCTGGTGAACGACGCCACCGCGCTGGTCATTTACCGATTCGCCGTCGCCGCCGTCGTAACGGGAACATTCTCGCTCGCCCTAGCGGGTCTGGAATTTATTCTCGTATCAGTCGGAGGAGTTTTAGTTGGCGCGATCATTGGCTGGTTGGCTTCACAAATTCAGCGTCAGCTTGATGATCCGCCCGTTCAAACCACCTTGTCCTTACTCACCCCATTCGCGGCATATCTTTCAGCGGACAAAATTGGTGTGTCCGGCGTTTTGGCGGTGGTCACAGCGGGTTTGTATCTCGGCTGGAAAGCGCCTGAAATCATCAACTCCCGAACGCGATTCCAACTTTTCCCCGTCTGGGAAATGGTCGTATTTTTTCTGAACGGCCTCATCTTCATCCTCATCGGCCTGCAACTGCCTGAAATTCTTGAGAACCTTTCAGGGCAATCGCTGTTCAAGCTGTGCTGGCAGGCAGCGTTGTTAAATTTGACGCTCATCTTTGTGAGAATCGCATGGGTTTTCGCGGCCAAACACCTGCCGGAATTATTTCGCAAAAGAAACGTGAAGCGCTCGCCACCGTCGGACTGGCGGCACACGGCGATTGTTGCGTGGACGGGAATGCGCGGTGTTGATTCAATGGCGGCAGCGATGGCATTGCCGCTGTTTGTCAGTAATGGCTCGCCGTTCCCCGGTCGTGATTTAATCCTCTTTCACACCTTCGCTGTCATTTTGGTGACGCTAGTTTTCCAGGGTTTGAGTCTGCCTTTAATCATCCGTTGGCTGCGCGTGGAGGATGACGGAGTGATGCAAACAGAAGAACTTCAGGCCCGCGTCAGGACGGTTCAGGCTGCTCTCGCCCGGCTGAATGAGTTCAAAGGCAAGTCCGACGACCGGGTATTGGACCGATTGCTCGTGGAGTATACAAACCGCATCCACGATTTGGAGTTGGGTGCAAAAACCGGCGAAAACATTTCTCGCGCGCACAAATCGACCGATTACGAACAATTGCTCTCCGAAGCATTATTGGCCGAGCGAAGAATGATTCTCCAACTGCGAAATGAAAAAGTCATCAATGATGAAGTGCTTCGTCGTATCCAGCGGGATTTGGATTTGGCGGAATTGCGGCTAACACGAACAGGGCAGTGAATCGTCACCAGCACAGAACTTTCGAAATCCAAAGCAGCAGGTTGGTCACCACTTCGTTCTGGTTGATTTCATTGAGCATCTCGTGCCGTCCACCGGGATAAAAATGATTTGAAAGATTTGTGACACCCGCTTTGCTGTAGCGTTCCAAAAGCAGCCGGACGCCTTCAAGCTGCTGACCAACCGGGTCTTCACTGCCGGAGAACAGGTAGATGGGCAGGTCAGACCGTATCCAACGCAAACAGTCGGGATCGGCAAGTTGAGATGCCGCGGCCAAAAATGATTTCATCGAACCGGGCTGAAGCGCTGCGAAACACAAAGAGTCTTTTATAAAGTCATCCACAATGGCTGGATCACGGCTCAACCAATCGAACGGGGTGCGTGCGGGAGTAAATTGTTTGTTGAGAATTTTCTCCAGTGGCGTTTTTTTCGCAAGACGCGTAAGTCCGTCGAGAGCGCCCGACCCGGAAAGAATGAGTCCATCAATCAAACTACTGTGATCGAGAACATATTGCTGCGCGGCGAACGATCCCAAGTCGTGGCCAAACAAAATGAAGGGCTGGCCGGGATTATCTTTCCTGGCAATATTACTCAAATGAACCATGTCCTCCACCAGCAATTTGAACCCGCCTGGCCCAAAGTCTCCGAACTCTTTTGGCGAGCGGGCAGTCCGGCCATGCCCACGGTGATCGTTGCCATAAACGACCAAGCCAGTATGCACTATTTTTTCGATCAATGTCTGGTAACGGCCGATATGCTCGCCCATGCCGTGGGCAATTTGGATGACGCCGCGCGGCGCATGGCGATTGTTCCAGCGTGTGCAGGCAATTTGCAGGCCATCCGAGCTGGTGAATTGGAATTGATGAGGTGTTCCAAGGCTCATGAGCTTGTTAAGGCGACGGACCTTTGTTTGATGGCCAAAAATGTTCTTGAGAATTGCCCAAGAGCGGCTCTGGGAAAGTTCTGTTTCCAAGAAATCTATGTGCCGGGGGATTTTGTAGGGTGACAAATGGGAGCGGCAATCTCAGACCGATTCTTCTTTGGTCGGAGTTGCGTACGGCTTTGACACCACGCAAGCCGCTACCAGCTCTCCTCACAGTGAGGGAAGGGCCTGCATTTGGAGAGCCACAAACAGATGTTGTTGAGCTGCAGACCCAAAATCGTGGCCGATGTTCATTTGTTACCTCCATCTTTTGTTGGAAAACCGACTCGTCGTCTCGCTTAATTCCAGATCAAAGAATAATGGCTGGCTGATTTTGCTTCGGATGTTGTTAAAATCAGTGCAGCACTATCGTCTCAAAACATTTGATATGGCCAGGTCAATCACTTCATCGCCCCGGCCATTCATGACTGCTTTGAGTGCCCAGAGATTAAAGCCTATTGCTTGATCCAGCTGGATCGTTGGAGGCATGGAGAGTTCCGTCCGGTTCACCACCGCTTCAATAAGAGCCGGCCCCTCGTGCTCAAAGGCAGCCTTCACTGCAGCCGTCAGTTCTGCAGGATCTTCCACCCGTATGGCGAACAAACCAGCCGATTGCGCCAGGACGGCGAAGTTCGGATTGACTAGCTTTGTGCCGGTTCCAAGAACTCCCATTGCCTTCATTTCTAACTCAACAAAGCCGAGCACACTGTTACTGAAGAGGATGATCTTCACAGGCAAATTGTGTTGGCGGAGTGAAAGTAGGTCGCCCATCAACATTGACAACCCGCCGTCACCCGAAAACGTGACAACCTGTCGCCCCCGAAATGCCGATTGGGCGCCAATGGCCTGAGGCAAGGCGTTGGCCATCGAACCATGACTGAAAGAACCCAGCAGTCGACGGCGGCCATTCATCGTCAAATACCGCGCGGCCCAAACCGTGGGCGTGCCTACGTCGCAAGCAAAAATTGTATCATCGGCGGCTAGTTCATCTACGACTTTGGCTACGTATTGTGGATGCATCGGTTTGCGACCAGGGTGTCCGACCGCAAGGTCATCGAGGCCTTTGCGAACCTCTTTGTAATCCTCTACGAATTTCTTGAGATGTGCATCGTCCCGTTTGTCTTTCAATAAGGGCAGCACAGCGCTTAAGGTTGCCTTGACGTCTCCAATCAAAGCCATGTCCAGGCGCGTGCGTCGGCCCAAGTGCTCTCCCCGATTATCCACCTGGACGACCTTGGCATGGTCTGGATAGAACTGAGTGTAAGGAAAATCCGTCCCCAGCATGAGTAACAGATCAGCCTGCTTGATGGCATGGTAACCAGACGAAAAGCCGATCAAACCGGTAAGCCCGACATCATATGGGTTGTCGAATTGAATGTGTTCGCGACCCCGTAACGCCGAAACGATCGGAGCCTTCAAAGCTTCTGCGGCCGCTATGAGTTCAGGGTGCGCACCAGCGCAACCAGCACCACCGAGAATTGTTACATTCTTCGCCTCGTTCAGAAGATCGGCCAACCGGCTGATTTCATTTTCTGAAGGGCAAACAACAGGGTAGCATGGCCTGACGATGGCGCTGGGTTTACGATACGCTGCTTTTTGAAGCGCGATGTCACCCGGAATTGTGACCACTGCAACGCCTTTTTTCGTCAAGGCTGTTTGAATAGCAATCTCAAGAACTCGTGGCACTTGGGTAGCCTGTGAAATCAATTCACAATAATCGCTGCAGTCCTGGAAAAGTCGGTCCGGATGCGTCTCTTGAAAATAGCTGCTGCCAATCTCGCTGCTTGGGATGTGGGCGGCAAGGGCAAGTACAGGCACATGGCTCCTGTGACAATCATATAGGCCATTTATCAGGTGCATATTCCCAGGACCACAACTCCCGGCGCAGACTGCCAGTTCACCTGTTATATGCGCCTCGGCGCCGGCTGCGAAGGCAGCAGTTTCCTCATGTCTTACGCCAACCCATTCGATATCCTTGCGCTTGCGTACTTCCTCAAGAACACCATTGAGAGAGTCTCCAACGACGCCGTAGATGCGCTTCACACCGGCGGCGACTAATGTTTCAACGATGATTTCTGCAACGAGTTTCTCTGACATAATTTTCTCTTTCTTAATCAATATTTAGGTTTTGAGAGATCATTCAATTCGTGCCTTTAACATTGCTTTTTCGCGGTGCTATTTTGAAGGGGAGAGTTTTGATAGAAAACCTAACTCCAGTTCGCCTTCATACGTTTCGGCGCCGACCTTCAATGCTTGCTTCACGCGCGCTTGCGACACCTCGCTGGCGACACTCAAATCAGACTCATGGGCTTCCACCAGAAGTCCCTCTGACAAGGAACCAGAGGCTCCAATATCCACAGCCGCCTTGACGTGAGCGATGGTATGCGCAGGAAATGAGGCGATACGGTGAGCCAGTTTCTCGACAAAAGGCGTCAGCTCGTCCGCCGGCAACGCTCGATTGATATAGCCGTAACGTTCTGCCTGCTCCGCCGAGAAATCATTGCAGCCCAAGAGCACCTCCAAGGCGCGTCCCCGTCCGATGAGTCGTGGCAATCTTTGCGTAGAGCCGCCGCCTGGAACAAGCCCGACCGCCACCTCTGGTTGGCCGAAGATTGCTTTGCCAATGGCAGCAAAACACATGTCCACGGCTAGCGCGATCTCATTCCCTCCACCCCGAGCTCGTCCCTCGACTTTGGCGATGGTTACCTTGGGCATGTTCTTGAACCGCTCGCCGATCATCTGCGTAAGTCTAAAACTACGCGTATGGGACACCGTTTTGGGAGCGTTCCCAACCCGACCCAAACCGGAGTGGGCGATAAAAAAATCAGGAAGGGCACTCTGCAAGACCACGACCCTGACACTCTCGTCGATCTCGAGTTCCCTGCCGAGTTTGTCGAATTCCTGCGATAGAACTTCATCGAGAAGATTTATCGGTGGGTGATTGATGGTGACGAATGCGACTCCAGAGTCAAACCGGAGCCGTAAACATGTGTAATCAGAATAGCGCATATAATAATATCGGTGTCCGTTACCTCAGTCATCCTGCACGGGGTTGGTCAGAATGCCGAAGCCCTCGATCTCCACTTCGAAGGTGTCCCCTTGCTTCATGAATACGGGCGGCTTACGCGCCGCTCCGACGCCACCCGGCGTGCCAGTGATGATGACATCCCCTGGCTCCAAGGTTATTGCAATGCTGATCGCTTCGATCAGCTCTGCAACGCCAAAGATGAGCTTGTCTGTTCGCGCATCCTGCAAGACACGGCCATTCAGACGGCCCTGGATACGCAACCCGCGAGCTCCGGGCGGTAATGAGTCCGGTGTCACCAACCAAGGGCCAAACGATCCAGTGCTATCAAAATTTTTGCCCATGGTCCATTGCGGTGTGCGAAGCTGAAAATCACGCACGGTTGCATCGTTGAACATGGAGTAGCCCGCCACGTGATCCAGCGCCATTGCGCGGGGTATGCGACGCCCTGGTTTGCCAAGCACCACCGCAAGTTCGGCTTCGTAGTCGAGCAAGGTTGATTCGCGTGGGCGGCGAATTGGCTCTTGATGAGCGATCAGACTCGTCGCAAGGCGAGCAAAGATTTCCGGATAGACCGGCTTCTTCAGCCCGCTTTCCTCCAAGTGATCATCATAATTTAGACCGACACACAGAATCTTTTTGGGCGCGGGCACCGGCGGCAAAATCCGGACAGAATCCAGATTGATCGCCGGGAATTGCCCGAGGCTTCTGCCGATCTGTAACAGCTGTTTGCCTTGCGCGATCAGCTCAGGCAGTGTGCCTGGAAATCCGCCGTCCCGTTGTGTAAGGCCATGCCAGCCCGAGCCTTCATCTGCTGCAATTCCAAAGATTCCATCTGTTTCAAAGTGAACAATGCGCATAATGGCAATTCTTTCAGTCCGCCTCCGGGCGACTCAGCTGCTCTAGCAGGTAAATAAACGACTCATATGGCCGTCCGGTTGCGTGCAGAAGCCCCATCTCACAGGTTCGGTTCGCCGAAAGGTAGGCGTCGCAGGGCCGAGCATCGAGCGCTGCCCGAATCTCTCGTGTTGCGGAAACGACAAGCTCAGGATGCAACAACCCTCGGTCGCCAGCAGTGCCACAACAAGTTGTGCCAACCGGGACCTCGACTTCGTCAGCTAACGAGTCGGCAATCTGTTTAAGCGCGCCAGCCAGCCCAAGTTGTGTAGTCGAGCAAGTCGGATGCACGGCCACGCGACGCAACTTATGCGAGATTGCCAAGTTCGGTAGCAGATTGCGACACCATGCTATCGAATCGATGATCTTGAGACTTTCGTATCGCTCCTTGCGTTCTCCTTCGATCTGCGTAATGACATCCTCTTTAAGACCAAGAGTGCATGAGGCGGCATCAACGACAATGGGAAGATCTCCTCCTTCACTCCAGCGCCACATCGCATCGGCGACGGCTTGCGCCATATACTTATGCCCCTTGTGAAAACCTTTTGATCTCCACGGCGTAGAACAACACAGGCCAGCAACATCCGGCGGAATCCACAGCGGCTTGCCGGCGCGTTTGGACAGGGCAACCAAGGCTTCGGAAAGTGAGGGACCAGCTGAGCTGCCGGGATCGCGACCGAACATACGGTTGATACAAGCGGTGAAATAGACTGCCGCTGCTCCTTCCCTTGCCGTTTTGGGCAGTCGGGAGGCCGCGCGCGGCATTGGACCCGGCACCGCGGGCACCAGGTCTGGGCTGACAATACTGCGCGCAACAGAAGTAAGAGCGGTAAGCGACTTTACCCCAAACACGGAGGAAAATGCCTGCGCTCCCCGCAGACTCACACGAGCCAAAGGTTCGACCACCTTCCAGTGCTTTGCCAGATTCAGTGCTATGGCCTCCGCAGCGGGGCTGTTCTCGAGTGCCCTAAACTGTTTGATCAAAGTCCCGGTGTTGATTCCAATCGGACAGGGAAGGGAGCACATGCCATCACCCGCACAGGTCTCAATCCCGTCGTATTGATATTCCTTCTGAAGCTGTGAAAGCATGGCCGAGCCGTCTTCTTGGCGCGCCATCTCACGCCGCAGAGCAATCCGTTGGCGCGGCGTCATGGTGACATTGCGGCTTGGACAGACAGGTTCACAAAAACCGCATTCGATGCATTGCGAAGAACCTGTAACTCCCTCAATTTGCGGGAAAGACTTTAGATTTTCTAAATGAATTTTGGGGTTACGCGTAAGAATTACGTCCGGCGCTAAAATCCCGTGAGGATCGGCGAGCTTTTTTATTCGCCACATCATTCCGGTGGCTTTCTCACCCCATTCGGATGCGACGAACGGTGCCATGTTGAGGCCGGTTCCATGTTCGGCCTTCAGCGAGCCATCATGTTTCTTGATTACCAGATCCACGAGTTCAGTCATAAAGGCTGAATACCGCGACAGTCCGTCGGGGGTGCTGAAATTCGCAATGAGAAGGAAATGGAGATTCCCGTGAGCGGCATGCCCGGCCACACCAGGAGTGAACCCATGTTTGACAAGCAGTTCCTGCACATCGCGCGCGCCCTGTGCCAAACGTTCCGGCGGAAAACAGACATCCTCTGTTATGAGCGTGGAACCCTCCGGCCGACTTTTGCCAACCAAACCTAGAAGTCCCTCCCGCACATGCCACGCAAGTTCGATAGCCTCTGCCACGCTTGTGAAGTCGATCGGTTTAATCAACCTGGAGTTGCTTGCCAGCCCGATGATTTGCCGTTGCTTCGCTTCCAGGGAAGCCGGATCCGCAGCGCCAATCTCGACGAGCAAAGCTGCTGCTTTAGGATCTAGAGTTTTCCAGTAGGCTGGCGTTTCAGCAAAGGCATGACCAGCCACAGTGAGGGCCGGAGCAATCATCAACTCAACGGCGGAGGCGCCGAGTCCGACGAGACCAGGAACAAGGGCGATCGCTTCGTCTATTGAAGGAACTGGGATCCATGCCACGCTTGTCACGCTGTGAACTGGAATCGTTTCGATTACCGCTTCAGCAATGAATCCGAGCGTGCCCTCTGAACCGACGAGGAGCCGTCGAAAAATCTCGAGTGGCGTTTCTCCATCGAGAAGCGCGCAGAGCCGTAATCCGTGCGTGTTCCTAATTGAATATTTGCGCCGTATGCGATCTACTAGCACAGGATCTGCCAAAATCTCCCGGCGAAGCTCGAGCAGACCTTTTGCAAGCTCGGGTTCCGCTCGCGCAAACTCCTTTTCAGCATCTGGACTTGATGTGTTAATTTGAGCACCGGATGTCGTGACGAAAGTGAGTTCGGAGACCGTATGGTAGGCATCGTTCTGGACAGTGCATCGCATACCACCGGCGTTGTTAGCAATCACACCGCCGATCGTGCAAGATGCAGAACTGGCGGGATCCGGCCCCACCCGACGACCATGCCGATTCAACAGGGAGTTCACGTGGCCGAGGATCATTCCAGGGCGCACCCGCACGCGTCGTCCGTCATTCTCCACTTTGCCGCCATACCAGTGACGGCGGACGTCGATCAGAATGTCATCAGATAGTGATTGGCCATTGAGACTCGTGCCCGCCGACCGAAACGTCGCGTGCCGACCGGTCTGACGGCAATAGCGAAACAGTTTTAGGATGTCATCGGTCGTTCGAGGCTGCACAACAACTTGAGGAATGAGCCGATACGGGCTTGCATCGGAGGCAAACCGCACCAGATCGATTGCTCTGTGGAGGACATTCTCTTTTCCCAGGAGGGAAATGAGATCGGCCTTTAGTTTACCTGGTGTCCCGTCGACCAGAGAGGCGGAGACTGCATCTTTACTTGGCGGTCCGGCGAACCGTCCGATACGCGCAGGGTTCGCGGAAAATAGCTTTCTAATCATAACAGTTTCCTCATGTGTCACACAGGGTTCGCGGGAAAAATGCGGCCGCCGCTGGCGTCCAAGACAAACAGGAGGTTCGCAGTGGTGTGTGAGCCGAATTCGACGCGTTTCGATTTTGGAGCTTTTGACATATTCTTTTTTAGTCAAGTGACATATGGAATTTTCAAAGCGATTCAACTTTAGCAGCTGGAATTTAGGCTCGCTAGTTGGCCTTGGAACGATTTCAGATTGCCTAAATAGAAGGAGCGCACATTCCTTCTTTCGGGAGAGTCAAAAGAGGAGACTAATGGGGTAAAAGCATGCAGCCACAGATTCGGATGTGGCTTGTTTGAGCACCCACGGCGTCAGTAAAGACAGCCGTTTGGCTTGCGACAACGTCGGCCATATGATGCTCCCCTATTAATGCTGAAGACCTTGCCCGGTCATCAACGGTCTTTGATAGCGGACGGGACAGTCGGGATGGAAAAAATCACCCGGCCATCCATACCATTGCGCCGGCCTCGGCAAGGATCTGGGCCGTAGCCGCGCCGATTCCGTAAGCGACACCGGTAATTAATGTGGTCTTGTCCTTGAGGCTAAACACGATAAACCCGTTCCGCGTTGGTTTGAAATAATTTGGTGCGCTCAATCTCCGTCGCAAATTCAAACAAGGCCTGAACCGTTTCCACCCATTGACCATAGTTTGTGGCGAGCGTGGCCATCGGCCAGTCACTGCCGAATAAGAGCCGGTCAAAGCCAAAGCAATCCAACGCATGATCGAAATAAAATTTCAAATCATTCTTTTTCCAATTAATCCAATCGGCTTCGGTAGTGAGGCCTGAAATTTTGCAAAAAACGTTTGGCAATGTCCCCAGAATTTTCAGATCCAGCGCCCACGGCAATCGCCTGTTTTCACGAACGGAAGGCTTGCCGAAATGATCAAGGACAAAAGTCACATGGGGGACCTCTCGGGCCAGCGCGATGACGCTTGCCAGTTGTTCATGTCGGATGCAAAGATCAAAGGTAAAATTAAATTCAGCAAGGGAGCTTACGCCGTCGATAAACTTTGGGTTTAAACAAAATGCAGTTTCTCGCTCTCCCTGTAAATTGCGACGAATTCCTTTGACGAGCGGATTGTTTGCCAGTTTTTGCAAATCCGACCGGACAACATCTCCGTTTTCCATCGGAGCACGCGCTACAATACCCCTCAAACGCGGTTCCTCCTTTGCAAGGCTCGAGACCCATTCCGCCTCAGCTAAACTTTGCGCCGGCGCACAATCGCATTCAACAAAAACAATTTTCTCCAAATTCACATCCTCGCTGGCCATGGCCAAATCCGAGGGGCGGAATGACCGATCCAATGCTGGCAAGCCGCTATTCCAAGCATAGTGAAAACGGGATGGATCCCAGAAGTGAGAATGCGAATCTACTATGGGGATGCCCTTCATATTGATCATTCACTAGTGTCTTGACCGGGTTAACTTTTCTGGTCCAGTCCATGAGTTGGTCCTGGGACAGGGTTAAGTTTATGTTTTTGTAGGTTCTTTGTCCATTCCCAGTGGAGAGAGGGCGAAGCCCGACCGAAGCTGGGGATGGGACATCTCCGCGCCGCAAAAAACCGCCAGGCTCTCGTAGCCCAGCCGGCTGTGCGGCCTCACATGATTGTATTGCTGCCGGTAGTCGCCCACCAGCACCCGTGTTTCCGTCAAGGTTCACAGTTGTTCTTAGTTTAAACATTCGTCCCGAAAACAACCGTGAAAGCTTTCCCCAAACCCGTTATGTCACGGGCTGCCCGGTTCAATATATAATATATCGTCTTTCAACGCCCGCTCCGCCACAGCACATGGCATTCACGTGAAGCTTCAGGTCATGGAGTTTCATCGAGTTAAGTCCTCGACTTTCAACTTCAAATCGGGAGTTCTCCTAGAGTCCAAAGACCTCCGCCAGCAGACGATAGTTTTCAATTTTATCCGCAAGCTTATGGGTGATCATCGTGAGCATGACTTCATCAGCTTCGTAGATTTTAGCACGCTCCAGGATTTGTTTCTTTGCCTCACCCGGCAGCCCGACGACCTCCCGATTGGCAATACGAGCCAAGTGGTCCTTTTCGTTGGCACCAAAATGAACATCCTTCAACGCCGCCGGCGCTGGAACGGAAGTGGGGTATCTGCCGGAATCACGCATCAGGCGAAGAAAGTCCGATATTTTTTTTCGCTCCTGAAGCTTTTCGGGAGTCGCGGCAACCACGGCATTAATGGCGATCATCACCCTTGGCTCCGGGAACTCCTTGGAGGGCCTGAAATTTTGTTTATAATGTCGAACCGCTTCGGCGCTCGCGTCGGGATTGATGAACAGTGCAACGGCAAGCCCCATACCCTTTTCGGCCGCCAGCTTTCCACTGGCGGCGTTGCTACCGGCGGAAAGCAACCACATGGGCGGTGCGCTCGCGGTCAAGGGCATGGCAAATGCACGTTTGCAGGTGTCGTGAAAAAAGCCCGCCAGTTGATCGGCCTGATCACCAAAGTCTCCCCAGGCATCGGGAGTGGGCATCAGCAATGACCGCGAGTAGCTATCGCCACCGCTGGCGCGGCCGATACCACAGTCCACGCGCCCCGGATAAAGAGCTTCGAGCGTGCGAAAATTCTCGGCAATGTGATAGGCGCTATGATTAGGAAGCATGACACCGCCCGAGCCCAGGCGGATACGGGAGGTTTGAGCACCAATCGAAGCCAGCAGGACTTCGGGAGTAGATCCCTGAAGGATGTTCAGGTTGTGATGTTCAGAAAGCCAGATCCGGTTGTAACCCAACCGATCAAGCTCCTTGGATAAAGCGACCGTATTGGAAATGGCCTCGGCGGGGGAGCTGCCTTCTGAAAGCGATGATTGTTCCAAGGCTGAAAGTTTCATAAATCCCTGTTTTATGAGGCATTTAAGCTAATTCTAAAGGCGTTGTCAATTGCATCGGATTGCCGGTAGTGTCCTAATTTGAAATTCCAAGTGTCACAGCGGCCAAGCTTTTAGGGCTAGTTGTGCCATAAAATTTATTTTCTCTGTTTAAATTTTCTCTTATTTGCCGTTACGTCGGCGAACCTACGGTCTGCATGATCTGTCCCATCTCCATCGCGTTACTCGACGGAATTTCCTGGAGTGACATCGCGATTTGATCAGTGGCAAAACCGGTCAAGTTTTGGAACATTGTCCACAACTGCTTTAGCAATTCAGTTTTTTCTTCGACGGAGTGGCCGCTTCGCAAGACACAATTCAGCGCGGCAGTCGGAGCCTCCTTCCCGGCGGTATATCCGCAGCCTTTTGGATAGCAAAGAAAGACGACCCGAACGAAGTTTCTCGGGACCTTCATGATGGCGGTGTGGATACGCGTGATCTCCTCAGCAATTTTCGCCTTGGTTTCATCTGTCACTGAACCATCTTGAGCAATTGCGGTATATAATGGCATATCGCTGATTTCAGTAATTTAGTTAAACCTCAATTTAAATTTCAAAACGACTTAATTTTAGCAGCGGGAGAGCGGCGTTTCTATTCGGCCTTTGAACGATTTTAGCCTGCCGAAATGGGACGAGGCCGACTTCCTTCTTTCGAGAGAGTCATTTTCGAAATGAACTGCACCACGAATTGTTTTTATCGTTGGTTTTCATATTCGTTTTGCAGGCACAAGTTAAAGTCCAACGGGTAAGGCCCCATCGGCTTTTTGCCATCGTGCACAAAATGTTCATATCAAGTTCAGTTCCACAGCGATGTTTCCACGTGTAGCTTTGGAGTAGGGGCACGTCTGGTGGGCGCTTTGGATGACCGCTTGGGCGGTTTCATGATCCAAACCCGGCAGGCTCACGTTTAAACGGGCGCGAAGAGAGAAACCGTCGGCGACATTCCAGAGTTCCACCTCGGCGTCGATGACTGGATCGGCGGGGAGCCGCGCTTTCATTCGGGCAGCGACGTGCTTAATGGCACCGATGAAACATGCGGACCAACCGGCGGCGAACAATTGCTCCGGGTTGGTACCTGAACCGGGGCCACCGGGCATGGAGAATTTGACATCCAGGCGGCCATCGGAGGTGCGTGAGGTTCCGCCATCACGACCGCCGGCGGTATGAGCTTTTGCGGTATATATTAATTTCTCTGGTTGAGCCGCGGCGCTTTGTTCGGATAATTGTGTAGTATCCATGGTCGTTTTCGCTTTGGTTTACTGTTAAGGCTTTTGCTGTTTGATCTCCCAATTCATTTCTTTGGGAAAAGAAACTGTATCTGGAATCTTAAGGACCAAGGTGTTGTCCCCTCCGGGTGCTCTACGTTTCGAAAACATTGCAGATACATATTTACAGGTAGCTTTCCAATGTGGACTATCTTTCCAACTCCACCGCCAACGGGCACTGTCCATCTTTCGCGGGAGCTTGTTTCCCAATTTGCTGTAATAATAGGTGAGGACGTCAGATACCATCCGTGAGGCAGGTTGTAGTTCACGAAGGGCTGAATCAGCATCTGGTCTACATCCGATCGACTTGATGGCCCCGTCACGGATAACAAATTCTGTGCTAATGCTCCGAATAACCAATGCCCTTGGCTTGTAAGCACGACTGCAGTGGGACCGACGCTCAATTTTCCCGTCCCGAGTAGATGTTCTGTAGCCGTAGGAAAAGAAATGACAGGTCCCGCTCCCCAAATAACCGGACCGATTTTTGTTGGTGATAAAAATAGCGATTCTTGTATATCTCCCAATCCAGTCGCTCCGTCCACGCCCGGGGCTGGAGCGGGCAGTTGGATCATGGGAACGATGGTTCGGGTAATCACAGTCCAATCATCCGAGACGTGGAAAGGCACGACCGGCTTCACCTGTAAGACGTAGCTGTCTTCTTTATGAACTCCGGTTTCAAGGTTGAAATCATTCTCAAAAGGGATTGAGATTAGGTTCGCAATCGGATTCTGCGCTTGTTTAGCTAAATCTGAAGATTCCTCTGCCCAAGCAGGTAAGACACTGCCGCATAGGACGCTCGTCACCATGAAAATGACATTGCATTTTGAGCGCACTACGAAGCAGCGTATAATCGCTGCTATAAACCTGTGACTAGTCACGACTGTTATCCTCTCGATACCTTTCTCAAATCCTTCAGTGTTTTGAGATCGTCGACGATATATGACATGGAAGCCCGCATGCCGTTGCCACAGCGGATGGGCGCCAAGTCCGATACTTCCTCTCCTCTACAAACGGGCAGCGTAAGCGAACCTTCCCCCATCCATGCTTGTTCAATCTTAACATCGTGCGGGATATTCTCGACAAGCTCGTGAACCGCTGGCTTGTCCCGCTTGTCGGCGGCAAGACGTGGGGCGTGAAGGAGATTGACGACTGGCTTCTGCTTGAGCGCAGACAGGTCGGTTATTGGACTTTTCAAAGTGACAAGCCCTTCAGCGATCCTTTGCCCACTGGCAGTAAGAGAGCCGGCAAATTTCGATCCCGGCGCCAGGGTTGGGCCTGCCTTTCCTGTGGCGGCGTAATACCGAGTCTGGAATACCTGGCCAATTCGCTTTGGATAACCTTGAGTCCAGCCGCGTGCAAGTGCCGCATCGTTGTCCACAAAGATATACGGGCAATAGGAAACCGGTTTGCCGCTGTATAATGCGTCCAGGAGGATGAAAAACTCGCGATATTGGTAGCGGGCTGGGTCGAGATATTCTTCATTATCGCCGCTGAACTGCCAATCGTAAAAGAGAGCCTGGCCGTGACCATTTGCAGAAGGATCGGGGTCGAGCCCGGCCGGCAATAGAGCTGTGACCGCAGATGAGCTGGACCAAAAATCAATACTGAGAAAGTCCGCAGAATAGTGCCAGGGAGGGGGTGGATTCAGAGTCGATTTACCTTTCGGCGTAAGTGGATAATTGAAACCTTTAAGCATGGATATTTTCCTTTCTTAAGTATTCGTTCAGGCAACGAGTGACGGCCCATTCGCCACACAAACGAGTTTTTTGTTAATGAACTCCTGAATTCCCAGGTCGGATAGTTCCTTCCCATAACCTGACCGTTTGATACCTCCGAAGGGGAGGTCAGGAGCGCTGATCGAGGGGTAATTGATGAAAACCATTCCGGTCTCTATGCGGCTGGCCACTCGCTTTCCGTGCTCGATGTCAGTTGTGTAAACCGAGCCGCCCAGGCCGAACGGAGAATTATTGGCAAGTGCGATTGCCTCGTCCTCATCTTTTACAAAAAACATCAGTGCGACCGGGCCAAAAAATTCCTGTTTGAATGCAGGGTTTTCGGGTGTTATGTCAGTGAGGATGGTCGGCTGTATGAACGAACCTTTGTTTCCGACCCGCTCGCCGCCCAAAAGCACGCGGGCTCCGTGATCAGTCGCCTCGCGCACCTGCTTCAACAGGAGTTGCAACGCCGCTTCTGAGGAAACCGGCCCCAACGTGACTTTCTCGTCCAGTGGATCTCCCAGCTTTAGTTCTTTGACCGCCTGTGAAAAGGTCTTTAGAAATTTTTCTTTTAGGGAGTCAACAACGATAAATCGTTTCGCCCCGATGCATGTCTGGCCGCTATTACCAAAACGCCCGATTATGGCCATCTTTACCGTGTGCTCCAAATCGGCGTCCTCTAAGACGATGAATGGGTCACTTCCGCCCAGCTCCATTGTGGACTTCTTAAGGTTTTTCCCGGCGCGCGAGGCCAACGCTTCACCGGCGCGTTCAGATCCGGTGAGGGCTATGCCCCGGATACGCGGATCATCAATCAACATTCCAGCCTGTTCATTCGAGAGAAATAGGTTTGTGTATACGCCAGCAGGCAGGCCTGCTTCTACCAGAATTCGTTCAAAGGCAAGCGCACATTGCGGGACTCCCGGAGCGTGCTTGAGTAAAATCACATTTCCTGCCATCAAATTCGGCGCTGTAAATCGAGCTAGTTGGTAATAGGGATAGTTCCACGGCTGAATGCCAATGAGAACTCCGATTGGCGAGCATTCGATATGGGCATCGCCCATGACAGAGTTCAGTTCACGCGGTGCCAAGAATTTTTCCGCATTCTTGGCGTAATAATCTAAAATTGCTGCGCTGAGTTCTACCTCGCCGCGACTCTCCTCAATCCTTTTCCCCATTTCTATCGTGGCAAGCCGGGCAAGGGATTCTTTCTGTTCCAGCATGAGCCTTGCGGCTTTGGCGATACACACTGCGCGCTCTTTGTAAGAGGCAATAGACCAAAATTCGCGATAAACCTTATCTGCGGCTGCTAAAGCATCCATCATTTGCTGATTGCTGTGTTCTTCAAACATTTGCAATGATTGACCCGTTGCGGGATTAACACTTTGGTATGGCATATTGGCTTTGCATCACTCATTCAGTTTAACGTCAGATGACGTTTTCAAATCTGCTCAACCTTAGCAGTGGGAAATCGGCTTTACTATTTGGCCTTGGGCAGAATTCAGATTGCCGCAACAGAGCGACTGCTACTTCCCACTTTCGAGAGAGCCTGATCAGGAAGTAATTACAAAACATGGAGTACGATAAACAGTGACGATTCACTACCGCTCACCTCTAAAAATTATCCGAGGGCCTATCCCAACGACAATCAAGGGCCTTCTGCAAGCGGAGCACGGTGGTGACCAAGATATTAACGTCTTGACGCCCATGCCAGGCGGGTATTGCAGGAGCGTCGTTTGACTTTGGTTGAAAAGGACACCATTGACACTGCTGAAATTGGGATTGCCCGTGATTACCATGATGTTTGTTAGCCTGAAGCAGTTATAAAACGCCAAGCCGCCAATGTTGGTCACACTGTTTGGAATCGTCACGCTCGTCAGGCCGCAACCAGAGAATGCAGAACTTCCGATGCTGGTGACACTGTTGGGAATTGTCACGCTTTTCAGTCCGGTGTCGGACATAAATGCCGAGCCGCCTACAAAGGCTACGTTTGTACCAATCGTCACGTTCGTCAGGCTGGTGCAATCATAGAATGCTTGCGCTCCAATGTTGGTAACGCTGTTGGGAATTGTGACGTTTTTCAGTCGGATGTCGGACATGAATGCCGAGCCTCCTAAAAAGGTTGCGTTTGTACCAATAGTCACGTTCGTCAGGCTGGTGCAATTATAGAATGCTTGCGCTCCGATGCTGATGACGCTGTTGGGAATTGTCACGCTCGTCAGGCTGGCACAATTCTCAAACGCAAATGCTGCGATGCTGGTGACGGGATAGCCATTTATTGTGGCTGGAACAACCACCACACCCCCTGAACCCGTGTATTCAGTTATGGTAACGGCCCCGCTGATGGTAAAGTAAGTGAACTGGACTTGCGCTATGCCAGCAAGAAACCCAGGCAACAGCACCAGAGCCGCCATCCATCGCAGCGTCGTTTTCATGATTCTCCGTCCCGGTTCTGTCTCATCGCTGAAATCCTCGGACTACCTGGCTTAAGCGGAAGTTATAGTATCTCCAACGGAACATCCAACGTCGGACAAAACGCCTTCTACTTCTGTACCAACCTGGCCAACGTGACGATTGGCAGCAGTGTCACCAATATCGGAGAGGAGGCGTTCTACGGCTGTAACGGCCTGACGAACGTGACAATTCCCAACAGCGTCTCCAACATTGGAAACTGGGTATTTTGGGAATGCACCAACCTAACGAGCGTCTTTTGCCTTGGCAACGCGCCGACCGTTGATAGCGAAACCGGTAGTCAGGCAACCTCTGTTTTTCAAGGCGAGTCGGGCACGGCATATTATCTCCCCGGCACGATGGGGTGGGGCGCAACTTTCGGCGGCTGGCCGACAGCGATGTGGTATCAGCCGAATCCGCAGATTTTGGGCAGCGGCTATGGTTTCGGCACGACCACCAACGGATTCTGTTTTACCATCTCTTGGGCCACGAATCTGTCGGTTATCGTGCAAGCCTGTACCGACCTGGCCAAGCCGGTCTGGCTGCCGGTGGCTACCAACACCCTCGTGAACGGCACGAATTATTTCAGCGATAGCCAGTGGACCAATTATCCCAAACGGTTCTATCGCCTCACCGCGCCTTAATCAATCGCTACACCTCCAGTAAAAGCTCCAGTAAAATAATAGTTCCACAATAGTTTTGGGTTGGGTTGAAAATAGTAGCCACCACTTCCGAAATAGTTCTTGAAGCCGGGAAACCATTGTGAGACGTTTGAAAACATTGGGGAACGAGCGCAGAAGCTTAAGCTGCTGGGAGTTGCGATGGTCTGAAACCAGTTCATGTTGATGAACGATTCCGACCCTCGCCTCCAGCTAATTTCCTTTATTTAAAGGGTTTTCTGACGGTTTTGGGCCAGAGTTTCACCGGAATCTTCACCTGATTGGCTGCCCGTTCAGAAACCTGTAACTGTCCGGCCATAGCCCGTTCACTGCTCGTTACACCTTGACCCCGGAAAATGCTCTGCATCTTGATTACACGGCAATAACTGACAAGAATACCGTGGTATATCTCACGCAGCACTCTTACTTCAATCTGGCCGGTCATGGCGATGTCCTCGGACATATTGTGATGATTAACGCGGACAAGTTCACCCCGGTGGACGAGACGCTGATTCCAACGGGCGAACTTCGCCAAGACGGGGCATCATTACCTTGCCTGGAGCTGATCTAACAGCGCCGCTGCGTCCTTGGATTGCGGATCTAATTCCAGCGTCCGGCGAGCGGCTTGGCGGGCTTCATCAATCCGGCCGAGCCGTGCATAGATTGTGGCGCGCGCGTAAGGGATGCTTGGGTCGCGCGGGTCGGCAGATTCGGCGGTCAGCAGCGCTTGAATGGCGCCGGCGGGATCGCCGGCGGCGTTGCGCGCGAGACCCAGATTGTATCCGGCGCGGGCGTGACGCGGATTGAGCTTCACCGCTTCTTCCAATTCGGCCAGGGTCTTTGCGGACTCGCCAAGTTCATTCCAGGCGAGCGCAAGTTTGAAATGAAATTCCGCTTCGTCCGGAGCCAGCCGCACGGCTTCCTGCAATTCCTTCAATGCGTCATCCGCGCGTCCAAGCTGGCTGAACACGATGCCAATCTCGTGATGGATTTCCGGCGAATGGGAATCCCACCGCTCGGCCGTCTGAAAATGCCGGAGCGAATTGGTCACGTCGCCGCGCGTGAGCGCGAAGTTGCCAAGCTGCATCTGGCCGGCGGGCTGGTCGGCGTTTTGGTCGAGCATCTGGAGCAAATCCCGTCCCGCTGGCGAATTCAAATCCAGCTGCGCCGCCAATGCCAGCGCAGCGGTGACGCGGACACTGCGCGAAGGGTCCGCAAGGCATTTCTTCAAGCCATCGCGAATTTCCGGCGATGCGTTTTCACCCAGCACCGACAAGGTTTGCGCCACATTTTGGCGGACGAGCGCATTGGTGTCCGAAAGTTTTTCCACGAGCGCGGCGCTGACCGGCGCATCGCGGGCCCAGCGTTCGAGCAATCGGGCGGCGACGGCCCGCCAGTAATTTTGCGGGTCGGTCTGTAAAATTTTCAACATGTCATCGCGCGCCGAATCGTCGCCATTTTTGGCGCGGGCGATGGTTTGCGCCCGCTGCCGCGTAGGGCGGTTCATCTTTTCGCCATACCAGTCCCCGACATATTTCAAGGACCAGTCTGTGTCCTTGTCCTGATGGCAGCGATTGCAGGCGTTCGGAATTTCAAACTGCTTCGTCAGCAGTGGATCAGGAATCGTGAAACCGTGGTCATGGCGCGAGTGGCGTTGCATATAAACCGTCTGCGGCATGTGGCAATTAACGCACTCGCCGCCGGTTTCCTTGATCGCCTCCGGCTTGTAGGCTGAAAGATCGAACGCGAGCACGGCGCCATTGGTGTCATAGCCGAAAACCTTGTGGTGGCTGTGTGTGACTGGATTGATGGCCGGCGCGTTGGTTTGTCCGGGCGAGTGACAGCTCATGCACATCATGTTGCCGGGCAGCCGGACTTTTGCAGTGTGAACATCATGGCAATCCATGCAGCGTACGCCATGCTGATACATCTTGCTGCCGAGAAAGGCGGTGACTTCATAATCTTCGTCGTGAATCTGGCCGTCTGGATAAAATGAATCTGATTCGTCCACGGTGGCGAGCAGGTGATGGTCAAAAAAACTGTCGCCGGGTTTTGGATCGCCGGTGATTTCAGTGCGGCGCGAATGACACGCCGCGCAAGTGTCGAATATCTGATCACGGGAAAGGTTTTGGATCGTGGGGTCTTTTGCGCTGCTGTGCTTGTGTGCGTGCTGCCAGTCATTGTGCGCCTGCATCGGGCCATGGCAGGATTCACAGCCCACGCCGTGCTCGACCATTGTGGTGTGAAAAACATCGTTGCCGGCGTCGTAATTTTTTTGCAGCCGCGTGTTATGGCAGGCGGCGCACATGGAATTCCAGTTCATCCCGCGTCCCGCCCACTGTCCCCATTCGCCGGGCTTGCGGTCTTCCGCGCCATAGACATCGAACCACTGGTTTGAGCGCGGATCGAATGCGGCTTCCGTGACTTGCCAGCGTCCGCCGGGAAACGAGATGAGCATTTGCCGCAGCGGATAGTTGGCGAGAATACGTTCCACGGCGAAAGTTTCATTGCTGCCATTCAGCCCGGCGGTGATCAGTTCATAGCGGCCGTTGTTCGTCAAAACGGTGATTTGTTGTGTGCCGAGGTGAAACGTGTGCCCGGGAATGAAGGCAACGTCATCCATGGCCGGTTCCGGCAACCGTTCCGCCAGGCCGTGATTGGAATTTTTCCAAGCGGTGTATTCTTCCTGGTGACATCCCTGACAGCTCGTGGAAGCGCCGTAGGCCGCGTCACTCTCCGTCTGGTCTGACGGCTGGAAAGCACCCGCGTCGACCTTTGCCGTAAGCTTGGTCTTTAGCGCAGACAAACCGATGCTGCCCTCAATGCCGAACAAGAACAGTAGTAACACCGCTACCAAGCGAACGGCAGGCCTGGTGTTGGTGAACAATGGGCATTGACGTGACACGGCGCAATTGTGGTTGAGCTGGGGTGGGAACTCCAATAAGAAGTTGCTTCTGCAAATATCGGCCACGAAAAACATCGAAACCCGAGGCTGCCAAATGTAATTCTAAATGAACTTAAAAGTCTCGTGGCATGAAATGGCCACGTGTGCTCGTGTTCACGGCAATATAAACTCTGTAAACGCCTTGCTGCGGGTGCAAACCATTTTTGCACCCGTTAACATCGCGCCTATTTAACAAAGCTTATTATGCTGCGAATATTCCGACTGTGCCTGCTTGTGATTTGCGGCCTGCCGTTATGTGCGTGGGGCGACAGTACCAACGAAGCGATTGTGCGGGCAACCGCGGCCATTCAGGCGGCGGTGCCGCGCGCCCAAACCGATCCCATCCGCCCGATTTTTCACGTCGCGTCCCCCGCCCAATGGATGAATGATCCGAACGGCCCGATTTTTTACAAAGGTTATTATCATCTTTTTTATCAGCTAAACCCGTTCCGCGATGAAAGCGGACCGCGAGCCTTAAGGTATTGGGGACACGTCCGCAGCCGCGATCTGGTGAAATGGGAACCGTTGCCGATCGCGCTCTGGCCGAGCGGCGAACTGGGTGAAGAGTCCATCTGGTCCGGTTGCTGCACCCTCAACGACCTTGGCCAGCCAATGTGCTTTTACACCAGCATTGGGGTGGGAAAATCAGCGTTCGATCAAGCCGTACAATGGGCCGCCGTCGGCGACGACCTAATTCAATGGCACAAGTCGCCCGCCAATCCCGTTTTGACGGACGCCTTGAATGACCGAAAAATTTATGACTGGCGCGACCCTTTTATTTTCCGCGACCATCAAAAAACTTTTCTTGTGACCGGCGGCCACATGGCGCGCGACCGGGGGGCGGCGGTGAATATTTACGAGGCTGAAAACCCCGAACTCACCCAATGGAAACATCGCGGAGTGATGTTTGAGCATCCGGATGCCGATGCGCCCACGGTGGAGTGCCCAAACTTTTTCAAGCTCGGTGACCAATGGGTGCTTTTCGTATCACCCTACGGCAAAGTGCAATACTTCATCGGTGATTTCAACGCGCAGACGTGCCGCTTCACGGCGCGCACCCGCGGCGTGCTGGATTGGGGTTCGAGTTTTTACGCGCCGAACACAATGCAGGTGTCCGACGGACGCCGTCTTGTCTGGGGTTGGTTGAATGGTTTTCCCGGCGGCCTCGGTTGGAATGGCTGCTTGAGTCTGCCGCGCCAATTGGGCCTGGGCCGCGACGGACAGCTCCGGCAAAATCCAGCGCCACAACTAAGCAAGCTGCGAGGCAAGAAGGTCGGGTGGAAAGATGTTCAGATGTCAAATGGCAGCGAAAAGCTGACGCTGCCGAAAACGAATACGCTGGAAATTCAGGCTGAAATTGATATGCAGTCGGCGAACCGCATTGAGCTGGGAATTTCAAGCGGTGTCAAAGATGCCCCGGTGATTGCCGTGACATTTGACGGTGCTGAGCTGCAGGTCGTGGATGCCAAAGCGCCGCTGCTCCTGGCCAAAGGCGAGCGGAAGCTGACACTGCGGATTTTTATTGACCGCTCCGTACTGGAAGTTTTTGCCAACGAAACCGTGTGTGTCACCAAGATCATTGCTCCGCTGGATGCCAACCCGACTTTGACAATTCGCGCTGACGGCGGCCCCGCTGTGGCAAAACAAATGCAATCCTGGCCGATGCACACCATTTGGTAGCAGTGCGTTTGATTCGACAATCTAACCCATTGGGACGCCAGGGAGGCAACGACATGATGCCTCGACGGGAAAAACCGTGAGCAGCTTGATAGGTGGTATCGCAACAAAGGTTTTACGGCACGCATTTTTCCCGCCTGTCCGCGCTCTAAAAATCGTTCATACTACCTTTACGCGCCGGGTGCTTTGTTTAAGATGATTTAAAATTGACAAAAAGAATTTACATTTGTCTGGTCGCTTGTCTGGCTGGTCTCATTTCTTTCACGAGTTGGGCGGATGATTTCAATGCGGATCTCGCGGAGACCGCCACCACCATGCGCGCATGGCACACGGCGGATGGTTTGCCATCGGAGTCGGTTACCGCCATCGTCCAGACACGCGATAATTTTCTGTGGATCGGCACTAGCGCCGGGTTGGTACGCTTCGATGGTGTCAAATTCACGGGCGTGGCCCCCGACAATTCCTCTACGAATATCCTGACCGGGGTGACCGCCCTGTGCGAAGATAGCAATGGGCATTTGTGGATCGGAACCCAGCAATATGGACTATTTGAACTCATCCAAGGCCGGTTGAAACATTTTGATCGGAAGCAGGGGTTGCTCGACGACGGGGTGACGAGTCTTGCCGCAGACAACCGTGGCCAGGTTTGGATTGGCAGCAAGTCGGGATTGAACCTTTGGGCCGGACAACATTTCAAGTCGTTCACCACCGCGGATGGTTTGTCGGATGATTTGGTTTCAGGTGTGAACGTTGCCCGCTCGGGCATTGTTTGGATCACTACTCGCACGGGCATGTGCCGGTTCATGGGGGGGCGCATCACGCCTTATCTATTTCAAACCGAGAGTCAGGGCCGTCGTCCAGAATATCTGGGCACCTATGAGGATCGGCGCGGCAACCTCTGGGCGTTTGGTGACACTTATTTGATCAATCTGGCGGAAGGAAAGCGCTTCAATTATTTCCGCAGTTCCGAATCGGCTTCGGTGCGCATCTGGAGCTTGTGTGAAGGCCAGGACGGGCGCATCTGGATTGGCACGAGCGGCCGGGGGTTGTTCTGTTTTCAAGGCAACCATTTTCAGCCCGTGATCCTTGGGGGAAACCACTGGCCTTATGATGTCCGGGCCATCTACGAAGATCGCGAACGCAATCTCTGGCTTGGCACCTCGGGCGGCGGCTTGGTGCAATTGCGTCCGCAGACCATTGCGGTGGTATCGGAGGGACAAGGTTTGCCGAATAGTTCGCCCACGGCGCTCGCGCCGGGTGGCAACGGAAAAATTTATGCGGGATTGCAGCACGGTGGATTATTTGCCGGTGAAGCGGGAAGATTTGAACGGGTCGACGGTAATGAACGATCCACCATCCAGAACTTCGTTTCCTCCGTGGCTGTGGCTCGTGATGGCACCGTTTGGGCCGGCACTTTGGGCGATGGACTCTATGGCTTGAAAGCGGGCCGGGAAATTCATTTTACCACCGAGAATGGCCTGGGAGATGACACGGTGCTGGCGGTATGCGCCGATGCGGAAGGCAGCGTTTGGGTGAGCACCGGTGCCGGCACGGTCCATCGCTTCGGGGGGCAGCACCAGCTCCGTTTTGACAGGACGCAGGGTTTGTCCGGTGCCCCGGTGACGGTAATGGTTGCGGCGGCGTCCGGCGGACTTTGGTTGGGATCATTGGACGGTCAACTTCAGCGCGAAGAAAACGGAAAAATAACCGGTATCGAGGGGTTGAAAAATTTGGAAGGCTGTCCTGTGCTGGCGTTGTACGAAGGCGAAAAGGGGCGGCTCTGGATTGGCACATCGGAGGGCGGTCTGGCCTGTTTGATCCGGGGCGCGATGATCAATTGGAACACCAATAATGGTCTCCCCGACAACACCGTCGCCGGGGTGGTGGAAGATCGGGCCGGAAATCTGTGGCTTGCCACCGGTGCTGGAATCTATCGCGTTAATCAGAACGACGTGAGCAAATCCATGGATAGCCCCGGGACGCCTCTGGTCTGCAAACTGATGTCTGCCGCCAAGACCATTCCTGAATCCACCACCGTTTCTGGCGGGACGCGCGCCGTGCTTTCGCCGGACGGACAACTTTGGTTTGCCACATCCGAAGGCGTGGTGAATGCGGACCCCCGCCAATCCGCGAGCGAGCCTGCCCGGATTCCACTCTATCTGGAAAGCGCCGCATTCAATGGCCAGCCGCCGCTGACCTTGCTTCAGGGCGGATTCTGGTCGCCGGAAACCACCCGGCCGCAGCCGTTCCTGGCCCCGGTGGATTCGCGGTCGTTGGAGATTCATTTTACCGGCCTGAATTTTGCCGCGCCCGGCGAACTCCGGTTCCGCCACAAGCTGGAGGGCTTTGATTCCGACTGGGTGGACGATGCGGGCGCGCGTTCCGTCCGCTACGGCCGGCTGACTTACGGTCACTACCGTTTTCACGTCGCGGTTCGCAATGCCGGCGGCAACTGGCAGGAGGCATCGGATGTTTTTGCGTTTGTGGTGCCGACGCCATTTTATTTGCAGAAGTGGGCGATTTTTTTGTTCGTGCTCGCCGCCGTCACGCTGGTGGCGGGCATCGTGCGGCTCGTTTCCCACCGGCGGCTGCGTTCCAAATTGGTGCGGCTGGAACAGCAGCAGTCGCTCGAACGCGAACGCATGCGCATCGCCCGCGACATGCATGATGAAATGGGTTCCAAACTGACGAAGATTTCTTTTTTGAGCGAGCATGCCCAGGTGGATGCGGCCGCCATCGGGCCGCTCGGAGACAAAATTGAATCCATCGCCCAGACCTCGCGCGAATTGCTTCAAACCATGGATGAAATTGTCTGGGTGGTGAATCCGCGCAATGACACCCTGGAAAATCTGGTGGTTTACTTGAGCCACTATGCCGTGGAGTATTTTCAGAACACCACCGTTGAATGCGAACTCAGCTTGCCGAAGGAAATTCCCATTTGTCCCTTGTCGTCTG